>Ga0214542_1009908_pt1 | contig 14366 bp, 7 predicted proteins | sample CNSS1metaG_FD_160096 | JGI IMG/M metagenome (GOLD analysis project Ga0214542, IMG submission 160096) | Root nodule microbial communities from cowpea collected in UCLA plant growth center, Los Angeles, California, USA - CNSS1 | ecosystem: Host-associated > Plants > Roots > Nodule | place: USA...
ACGTTGTATATATTAAAACATAGAGAAACTGATTATATATATATATATATATATATATATATATATATATAATTGTATAAAATTCTCATATTGTAAGTCTTATTAGAAACTATTATGTTCACATTAAAGTTAGATAACATATTTTTATTAGTGTTAACTATTGTAGTTTACTTTCCTTTTGAAAAGGAATATAATTCGGAGACTTTTATACAATTATATATATATATATATATATATATATATATATATATATATATATATATATATATATATATATATATATATATATATAATATGTTTGGATTTGAAGATAAATTTAAGAAAATAAATTTGAATGGATATGAAGAAAAAAAATTCATTATTTAATTAAAAAAATATGATGAGAAACGAAGATATTTAAAATGGAAGTTCATAAAAGTTTAGAAATGATGTGATAAATTAAGAAAATATTTTAACTGATAAAAGTAAAAAATTATTTTTATTTATATTATTATAATAATAATTATTATTTATATTAAGAATTAATTTTATTTAAAAGTAAATTTGTTACACTCTCTGTACAAATCTCATCCATGTTGAACAGAAAGTTAAAGTTGAAATAATGTATCTCGTAGATGTTTATCTTTATTTGCTTACTTTCCTTTAAATAGTAAATCGGTTGTACATCGAAACGAACGGACCCTAACTGCATTAATGGATATGAATAAAGAAATTTTTATTTGATAAAACTAAATAGATTAAGCGATATATTTAGACACTAATTCTTTTAATATAAATTTTTTTGATAATTAATATTACTAACCAATTTAAAATATAAATAATTATTAATTATAGTTTTTTATTATTAATTATAGTTTTTTAAATATCAATAACTTTTAATTTATAAGTTAATATTTAAATTAATCATTAAATTTTGTTTTTAGAATTTATTATTATTTAAAATTTTTCTTATACTGTTTCTATCCTATCTAAAATTTATTTTATATGTTAAAAAAAATCTTAATTAATATAAAAAAAATTTAAACAAGATACTTTATCTGAGCATTTTAGGCATTCCTAAGTTCCTTTAACTTAATTTTAAATACATATTAAATTCGTTCAAAATAGGCTATGTTCTCCTATTTTTATTAGCAAATTTTTATACTCTTAACGAAATTGAATATATATGTATTCATTATCTAACATATAGGGCAGAATTATTTAAAAATAAAGAAACATAGAATAAATGCAATTTGTTTGACGAAAATACAAAGATTTATCTGGAACGAAATTGAAGAATTTAATAATTTCAGCCCCACCTAAATTATTTCCATTATTTATTTATTTAATTCAAAGCGATGTATCATCTGCCTAACTCTTGGTTCTTTTGTTGCACTTTTTCCGCAGTCTTTTTCATTTTTTTTTTCTATTTTCATTTCCATTTCGTTCACGCCTCTATCCTCAACAACATTTTCCAACTCTATGGTCTGCTGGATAACCCTACTTTTTCAATCTTCTTTAGTCTTCCCGCAACCTTCAAATCTACATCATCGTCGCATCATAACCATACTATATTATCATTTTATATTTTCCATCCACCAAAATAATATTCATTAAAAAATTTTAGACAATTTCATTGGATAAGGAATTATCCCAACTCAATTTTAGAGCTTTCCACGTCAGCATCAAATAATCTCATGCGGATAAGTTAAACTAAAATGTTTTCTAATTTTTTTGTGAGATTAGAAAGAAAAAAAAAAGATAAAAGGTCGGAAACTATAGTAAGCACAACTGAAATAGTGGTTTTTAAAGGAAAAAGTTAATTTTTCTTGAGTTGGTGATGAGGAATGTAGGTGGTGAGTGATGGGCAAAGCACATATGCAAGGGAGAATAATAATGAGTGATTTGGTAGAGTTTTTGTGATTTGAGATTAAATGGGTGTGTGTCCATAAAGTGTTTCAGGGAGACACATGAAAATGGGCATTATAATGTATTGTAACCACCTTTTGTCCACATTGAAATCCCCATATAAATGTGGACAAATGATAAGTATATGCTCCAGAAAATGAAGAGTTGCAGAAAGAACCATGGAGTGTGAACATTTATTGATTGGAGGGTATGGGCACCTTGTAATGAAAAAGGTAAGTCACTAAAATAGAATCCTAGAGTGTGAGTTTGGAGTTTTGAGGGTGGAAATTATACGACACAAATCACAACAATACAACACAACCAAAACTTATAAATAAAGACGACTACAACGCCTTCAATGCCAAACCACCACTGTCTCCCACAAATAAAAACCACCATTTACACCAGTAGTTGAAACACCTCACAAACACTAACACCTCTCAACACAACCCATTTAATGAACAACCTACCAAACTTTTCACCAATTACCCATTCAATTTTTAACCAATATGATAATTTTAATTTACACGTAAATTCTCAACATATTTATCTTTTCCAACCGTAATATAATGAAATTTGAAGCATAAAGGTAATGTAAGGACTAATGAATGGACATTGTGTTGGAATTGGCATTAACATTAGGAGCATGAATGATTGAGATATATAGGGATTAGTGAGAAAAGTTTTGAGTGTGACATAACACAATTGAGGATTAGTGGGTGTGTTTGTTTGTCCTTAACTTATTGAGAATATGGTCAAACCGACCAATGTAGAGAAACATATATGCACACAAGAAGCTACTTATTGGCCATGTTTTTAGTCAGAGTATTGCCAAAAGATACTAAATAGCTCCTCATATAGGTCTTAATCTTAATCTTTGTGTTTAAGGACTAATTTCATCCTCAAGTGGAACATGACAAGATTGCAAGCATCATCCCACACTTTTATTATATCTCATTCATATTATATATGTACTTCTCAATGAGATAATGTTAAGGATGCAAAATCTTCTAAAGAATACAAAGGTGTGAACTGGATTTCAATTTTGGATTAAAAATAATTGGGATTTGATTGCTGTAAAGTAACATGCATTTTTAAAAAGAAAAAAAAATACTAAGTTACGTATATATGACACAATCATAGTTATTGATCGGAAATAATTAGCAATTATACTTTTATTATTCTTTAAAGCGCATCATTTATTTTGGAATAACAGAGTTTTTTATATTTTATATTTTCTCCATGCAAATTACAATAATTGTGTTGAATGAGATTTTTTTTTTTTATAACTTAAATGGTTATCCTTTAACGAAAACGTTTGTAAAAGTTTTCTTTATTAACAAATAGTATTTTCAAGAAATTTCCTAATATTCTATCTCTCTTATTTTATCCTTTTCATATTATTTATAAAGTGAATTTCAATATTTTAAAGAAAATTATCAATAATTAGAAACAGCTGTATTATTGTATAATTTTTTTACTATGGGCTTAAAATATAATTTTTATGTTAAAATTATTTATTTATTTATTGTATTTTTAGTTATAGTATAATGTATGTATAAAATTTATTTATTCAATATAAATTCTAATTACGTAAAATAAATATTTATCATAAGTTTAAATATTATATCAAAGTAAACCTAAAAAGATGAATTAGTGTTATAAAGACGTGAATCTTTTAAAAAGATTTGTGACCACGGTAAAAACAGTTTTATTTAAAAAAAAAAAAAAAGCATTTGAAATGATTTCAGGAAAAAATTATAAATAGAATATAAGAATTTACTTTTTATTTTACTCAAAAATTAATTTTTCTAAACTTTATATCTGTTAACTCTCTTTAAGTTATAGAAGAATTTCATTTTTGTAAATTATATTATAGTATTAAGGAAGTAGTGAATATTTAGAAGTAAGCAAGGGAAGTTAATGTTAGCTCTAAATCAATCAAGTGATTATTTAGAAGCATAAAGGATGCGGTCGTCGAGGTATAACCGGTTGAATAATATAAATCAATGACAACTTATTATTGTTAGTATACATTCATGTTTATGTCCATTTATTTTTGGTTTATAGGATTAACTTTGTGTGTATATATAATACATCTCTAGTAACATTTTATACACAATCAATACTACATAATTTCATTTTTCATATATTTCTTTGTTTTCTATATGGTATCAGAGTCCCAAAGGATCAATGAGATTGAGAATAGATTCTTGTAGCAGTTTCTCTTTCCTAAACCCTAAGCCCTAAGCCTTTTTCTAAAATTTTATGACCGAGAAGAGATTCTTGGAGTAAGTTCCTCTTTCCTAAATATCAAGTCCTAAGCCATAAACCTTAAACCATAAGCTTCTTTCGCAATTTTTGAGTCAACTTTCTACCCATAAGAAGGGTAGATGTACACGAGTAGGCTAAGAGAGTTGATTATTAGTTGTAATGTTGACCATAGATTGCCTATTAATTTTGATATGCTTACAAGAAAAGATTTTGGAGAGCATAGCACAAAATTCACTACTTTGTGGCCTTACTTGGTAGAAGTAAGGTTAGTATTCTTATTCATGATCGGGACCATGTTCTAAAAATAGTGAAGAACCAAATATGGCACACTATCATGGTATGGAAATCTTAACCTGACTAATCCAATCATTAACAAAATTATAAATAAAACATATATGTGATTGGTATTTATTATGCAACTCACATATGATGTCCCAAACAATAACTTGTTGAGAATAAAATGGATTTAATATGTTGGGCAGCGATTGAGGGGTTTTAAGAGGAACCTTACTAGTCACTATATTTTTGGTAAGCTAACTAACAAGTACCCTGTGAAATATATTAGTTCCTTGATGAGGAAAAATGGCAGGCTTTTCGGGAGAGACAATTACACCCTGCTTTTAGGTAAATTAAATTTCATATTTTTGCTCTAGTATTTTAATTTTTTTATTACATATCTTTTTATTAAATCTATGTGTAATGTATATATTAGGAAGGAAAGGAGAAAAGTTACAAAGCATATTGAGAAAAAGAATATCCACCCCTATAGATTGTCTTGTGGGGAGTATGATAAGTTAGCACAAATTATGATCCGTGAGGCCTCTTCCTCAACTCCCACTAATGAGTCACATTTGATTTTAATATCTCCACCTCCTTGCCTTGAAAGATGGAAGAGAGCTCAGACAAAAATATTAGGAGAATACACTTTTGAAGAAACTCGGATTATTGCAGAGTTATAGAGAGGATTGTTAATAACTAGGGGTGGCAATGTGGGTCTGGTCCGGCGGGCTGGCTCGCCAAAAAACATGGGACGGGCAAGGACATTTAACTCGCTGGCCCGTAGAAGCCCACAACCCATGTGGGCTGACCCCCGACCCGCGAGGGCCAACGCGCTGGCCTGCATAAAAAAAAACTTACACTTTTGTATATCAGTTATCTTCCTCTTGAACTTCTACATAAATGTTCCAAATTCTTGTATGATTGAAAACAACAAATATTATGTATTTTTGAATGTACTAAAATTTGAATAATACATCGTGTATATCAAACTACAAATATGAATATGATGAAAATGTTGAATCATCAATTTATCATTCAACTTTCCAAAGTCTTTGCTTAATTTTGTGAACTTGTTAAAGTTTCATAATTTTTTGATCATTGAATGCTTTATCACAAGATTTTTAAAAAATAGGCAAGTTGGCTCACGGGCGCGCACTTGTTTAGGGCGGGCCAGAATTTTTAGCCCGTGTTGAAAATGCGGGATGAGCTAGTCCGACCAACATTTTGCGGGCCAAGTGCAGGTCATGCCTAAATGAGCCGGGTTGGCCCGCATTACCATCCCTATTAGTAACTCATGCTAGCGATTATTTTAATCTATTTATTACTCTTATTTTGGGATGTATTTGGTAAAACTTACACTAAAATGTTTTCTTTTTTTTAGGATCACTCAGTGGATAAAAGCTCATAAGGATCTTTCATTTTGTAGGGGCGTGAAGAAATATTGACGGTTTCCATTGGTCATACAAATCATCTAGGACATATTTGTGGTTTTGGATGAAGGTTAGGCATTAGGAAATTTTTTGGTACTCTTTTTTGATGAATTAATTTATCACAACTTAGTGAAACTAATTAGAAATTCCTCAAAGATGAGTTTAAGAAAGAAGTGTTCCCGAAATTGACAAATACGTTATTGTCAGAAATTAGAGCAAAGTTAGCATCCTTAAAAGTGTTCATTCAACCTCCTACTATTGTGACTCCTCTTGTAGAGGCTTCCTAGTTCTTGTCATCATAAAGGGAATTTGTCTTGTTCCTGAAGAATCAGGGGATGGTGTTGATGTCTATGTTGATTACGAATTGCATGTTGATGCCCTTGCAACATTTGATGGCCTTAGGTAAATCTTATTCCTTTATTTATTTATTTATTCTCATATATTTGTTTGACTTAGGTAAAATCTATAATTGGGGAAAGTCCATCCACAACGAAACAATTAAGGATGATATGTTCGAGATTAATTTGCTCACGTTTACGTGTCCTCTGATGAGGTTGACATAGTAGGATAAGCCCCAAGGCATTTTATCATTTGGCTAGCTAGATTGGTAAAGCCGGTTGTAGTAAAGGTTGTTTTTCATACTTGATTAGTATATTATTATATTGATTTTATTTAAATTTCTAAGAATCCAAACTTTGTTCGCCCTCCAAAACCACAAATGTCCTCTCTCCATCGACTCAATGTTGTGGTAGTGACAATAGAGAATAAAATTGTCTAGTTAGATATGCCTCTTAAATTCACAAACAAAACCAAAAACACCCTTTTTTGTATGTCATAAGTATATTTGTGAAATTGTGATTGGTAATGATCTCATATTTGTATCATTTCTAACACTTTGAAATTTGTAAGTAAGCCTTCATTAACCATAAAAAATAGTTTAATATTATATTCAATATTTTATTCTAACATTAATTTTTTAATATTAAAAGGTTTTTGCATCACTTTTGCATTGAGAAGAATGCTTATATTTATGGAATTCTTGGCCCTGTTGTCTTTCTGAGTGTAGGAAATAAAGTAACGGAGTAGCAAACATACTTAATAGAGACATTTTCAAAAGCAGTCAAAGAGGTGTATTTAGCATCTTACTTGCAATATTAAGTATTGATAATTGGCATAATCATGTTTTTATTATGTTTATTTTTTATCTTTTATCGGTATTTTATTTATTGCTTTTTAGTTAAAAAAAGTTTAATTTAATAATTTTGGAAATAGAAGTATTTGGATTTTATTTGTGAAATATTTTGTAGAAAAATCTGAGGATTTAAGAAGACTATAAACAGAATTGGATAATTCAATTATCATCAAAATCAATTATCTAAAGTTGGTTACTTCAGTTACAAATTCAAGTACAAATTTCAGGTCCAGCCCAGCGAGCCAATTCGCCTCGCGATGAGAGGTTTGGTTGCATCGCGAGTGTAGTTTGTCCAACGAATTGTGTGTTCTAAAAATCTTTATATAAAAGGCTTTACAAAATTTTAAATCATTCTTTTGGGGAATAGGGAACTAAACATAAGAGAAAGACGACAGAGACACATTCGAGAGGCTAAATACATATATAATTATGAATTATAATATTAATTAACTTCATTATTTCTTTTTGTAAATATTCAATGATTCATCCCCATTGTAAGATACAAATATAGAAGAAATTAGAATGTAATGGGCTTCCTTTCTTTTAAATGTTGATGAGAACTTGTAGAAATCTCAGGGTTACGTAGTATTGTTTAGTCTTTTTTAAAGTATATGTAAATATTCTCAAGTTTGTAGAATTTTGTTTATATACAATTCATAGAGTAAGTCCTTTTTAATTCTTGTTGGATAACTTATGTAAATGGAATTGTATGTACAATTGATATGAATGGAGATGAAAATTGGTAATACAAAAAATGAAATAATAAATAAATTTCCCTTACTATGACGGTTATTGCTCTAACTATCATAGTAAGCTCAAGTTACTATACATGTATGGACTTACTATGTCAAGTCTACCAATAACTATCATAGTAAATGAGATTTACTATGTTGGGTCTACACACACCTATCATAGTAAGTCCAACTTACTATGACATGTATTGGTAGACTTGACATAGTAATTTCAACTTACTATGACAAACTTGTGAATATCTATCATAGTAAGTCAACTTATTATATTAGGTCTACCAACACCTATCATAGTAAATTACACTTACTTTGATAGCTATTTGAACACTTGACATATGACAGGTCTTCCTCGGGGTCATATGTAAGACCCGAGAAATTTAAATAATTAATTAAATAATGATTTAATAAATGCGGGTAGTAGGAGCCTTTAAGGCATTTAATGTGGATTGTTACAACATGGAAAATTACTAGCTTAAGTGGTTGAGAGTACTTTAATTGTGTGAGAGGACTTGAGTTCAAGTCATATGTATGCCATTTATGTGCTATTTAATTTATTATTATTTTAAACATGTGCGGGATCATGATGATTAATAATATAATCATAGAATTATATAAATTATCATGAAATATGAATTGGTTGAATGGTTATGCATTAATTTGACATTTGGCATGGTTTGGAGTTTGAACCTTGGTGAACCCAAATTAAACTTTCTTTTTGCCAAAATTTCCTTTGGCATGAATGTGAAAGGGCAAGGAAACCCTAACAGCCAGGGGGACTGGAAAACCATCATAGAATTGCCAATGAATGGCAATTAAACTCAAGTTTAATGGTATTTTCGTTTTATACCATTTACCTCTCATTAAGACCATAATTAGTGACTAATTAAGAGAAAGAAAGAGTGGTTTAGGGATTGTTATTGTTGCACAGCCTTAGGTATACGAAAATTGAGAGTGTAAGGAAGAATTGAGGAAAGCAAGAAGCTGCATTGAGACAGAGTCAAAGGAACATCGTTGGTGATCAAGATGGAACTCACAACAAGTCCAAATAATAAGCTAAGTAATCCAGTTTATGGGAGTTTACGCATTAGTTTTTATGTTTGAGCATGAACTGTATAATGTTTGATATGAATTGCATGCATTTCCATCGTGTTGTTTGTGTTTTTCTGGGTTTTTGGAAATTTTCCAGAAACTGCCTGGCGGGCTGTTCATAACCGCCAGGCGACACATGTGATTTTCGCCTGTTCTGGGTTCCTGAAGAGGAACCGCCTGGCGGTAAACTCCCGATCGCCAGGCGACACATGCCAATTTTACCTAGTTTTTTAGGTTTCTTGATGAACTGCCTGGCGGTGATGAACAACCGCCAGGCGACACGAGTCAAACTTGACTCGAATTGGATGTTTTCGCGTTCTGGGGTGATCTTGTTTGGAGAGAAAGCCAATGGTATGTTGTTAGAGTATAATTGGAGGCCTAAATTCCTTTAAATCCATCTAAATGACGATTCAATTGAATGGAACAGTGAGAATAGGTTCTTAGGGCTTGGCAATTTGGGGTTTTTGATGATTTGTGTAGCTATGGTAATTAGGTAATGAAATTGGGCTGAAAAATAAGCCTAGTCGATTATCTTAACTTCGTATTTGATTTTTTGATTGATAAAAAGAATATTAGGCAGAATGATGAGAAAAGGGGAATGAAGAAGGTGGCTCGCAGGTGTAACAGAACCTGGACTTGCTCCAGGACTAATGCACCGCCTGGCGGACTATAGCGTGCCACCAGGCGACAACGCAGTACCATAAGCATTCTGGGATGGTTGTTTTAGTGTGCTGGGTTCAAATTGAATATTGTCCTGATAGTGATAAGTAATGGTAATGAATATGTAGTGAAAAGAAATTCACTTTTGGACTGTCCCTGGATTCAGTGAGGTAAAAGTGAAGGAGAAGGAATGGGAATCATTGAGTGGACTGATGATATCGGGTTCAAATAGTATTGGGGATGAAGTATAAAATATTGCAAAGGGAGTTTAGGTTTTTCATAAGCTGAACTAGTAGATTGGATGGTTGACTTAGAGTAATGGACAACTGGTGCTTAGAGATAAATATCATATTAACGTATAGTGCATGTTAAGTGGCTGTGGTGTGGGCATGAATGGATTAAATATGTTAGTATCAGGAGATAGTAAGTCATACCTATGAGCTAGTATTATATGCTGGATTTGTATGACAGATGAGTAGGTTGATCTTAAGCAAACCAAACAAGGGTATACTAGAAGTAAAGAACCATATGAGAGTAAGAACAATGGTAATACAATGCTCAACAAGGGAAATCTATAGTTTTGGAGGTATGTGATCGCGGGACAGAGAATTCCAAATGGATACAGTGCAGAAAAAACCAGTGAAATCTCGAATACTGGTGTGGCGCCTAACGGCGGGGTTCACCCGCCAAGCGAGAGACAATATGTAGAGGATCTGGAATATCGGGTGCGCCTGGCGATGAGGGAAATCCCACAAGGCGGTGCTTGAATCAGTGAGTGCTCTGAGGCGCTTGGCGCCTAGCGGTACGCGTCCCCCCGCCAGGCGGTCTGGAAGCTGGCAGCGCCTGGCAGTACGTGTCCCCCGCCAGGCGATTTTGCTGTTGCAACCTTGGGTTGTTGATTCTGTAGGCGTGATCTACAAGGCTTTTGGTGATGCTTCAAAGGTGGGATTGCTTGTGTTCCTTGAGTTGTGGCTTGGAACGTATCCCTTGAGTTGTGGCTCGGGATAGGGGTGAAAGCACGTGGTATTCCTTGAGTTGTGGCTCGGAATAGCATCTCTTGAGTTGTGGCTCAGAATAGCATCTCTTGAGTTGTGGCTCGGGATGGCGGATGAACATGAGGAACTCTTGAGTTGTGGCTCGGGTTGGCGAGTGTTGCCGGTGTGAGTGTGCTGGTTGTGGCCAGTACGGATGGGTCCAGATAGACTACCCTCCTTAGTAGTTGACTGACGAGTTTGGTAGTCTTGGGACGTTGCGAACTATGTTCATATTTGGGAACTCCAGTTGGCGTTACAGTGTATGATCCGTAACATGGTTTCCCGCACGTGCTCTATCGGTTGTGGCCGATAGGTATGGCAGCAAGTCATCTTGAAGTAATCACTAGAAGATGTAGAACACGAATAACCTGGTGGCGGCCAGTGTTATGAGATAAAAGGATGAGACTCTTTGGAATGATTGTGTTGCTTTTATAAATGTGTTGTATATGTTTATACAATTTTTATATGTTTTATCTGTTAAGCTTACCCTATCTGCTTGTGTTTGGCGATGATCGTATACGCGATATATGTGAGCAGATGATGTTAATGCAGGTGGTTCTGGTGGAGCTTAGCCACAAAGAGGGGATAGCTCGGGAGTTTTATGCTTTTATGTATTTTATGATTTTGATATCAGATGTAAACTCTTATGAGATGTTTTAGACTATTTTTCCATATTTTTGATAAATAATGGATATTGGCTTTCATTAATAAAGTTTTAATTTCCCGCATTTTTTTTGGGAAATGAGGAATTATTAAATGCAACGAGTTTATTATTTTCTTTATTTTATTAAAAATCCGTAATATCCTGGTGGGATGTTACATCATAAAAAGATCGCATTTTCTATATCGCCTGAACTTGGATGCCAAAATAATCAACATAGTAAGTGTTGTAGAATCAACATAGTAAGTCTCGCATCCAATAATGATTGCATGTGAAGTTGATAAGTATATTGATATGTATTTTTGGTGTATTATGGAGTGGATATGTTATTTGTGGCTTCTTGAAGTTGGTTAACAATATATTTATAACTTGGGTACTTTTAGAATATGTTTTTTTTTCAAAATGGGGCTCTTGATCTTGATATTACTCATTTGATGACTCATTAGTGTAATGATTACATTTATCACTCACCATCACTCAAGTGATAATATGAATACTCAAACGAAAGTGTAAATGCTTAAGTGAGGTGAGAACTTACAATTTGAGAAAGATAGAGCTTGAGCCAAATATCTCTTCTCTAGACAAGAAAACCACTGAAGTGATGTATTGGTTGTTCAATAAACAAAAAATGTGGGAGATTTGCATGGGTTCTAAAATTTTGATGAGCGTGCAATTATGTTATAACACTCAAGTGAGAGTTGATTACTTAATCGCTCAAAAAAGGATAAGTCTTATATTTCTCAAACTTGTTGGAAGTGACCCGAAAAATATATCCATAAAATATTGTGAGAATGCTCAAGCAATGAGAGCTCAAAATCGAAGTAAGCGCTTATGCTAGGAGTAAACAAGTTCAATTTTAATATCTTCATATATCTCACTTAGGCTTGGAAATAAGGCGAGTTTGAGTTTGACTATCTCATCCTAATCCAAAAGTAAAAGTTAATCTCCATCAGGGAAAGAGCATACCTATACATGCCCATTTACTATTCTAAATATTAATTAAATAATTTTTTTATATAACAAAATAAAAACCACAAAAATAAAATTTCATATTATCGAGTATTAAATATCAAAGGGATAACATTTTTTTCTACAATATCAAATATCAAGATATAACATATAATTGTATAAATATTAAATAAAAAGTATCAAACTTGTTGGAAGTGACCCAAAAAATATATCCAACAAATATTGTGAGAATGCTCAAGCAATGAAAGCTCAAACATCCTAGAAGTAGGCTTAAGTGAGGAGTGAACAAGGTCAACTTTGATATCTTGGAATATCTAGTTAGGGTTGACAACTGAGACAAGTGTGAGTTTGACTATCTCATCACATCTCCAAAGTGAAAATTCTACTCCATCGAAGAACAAGTATACAAGTACTCCACTCATTTACTATTTCATACATTAATTAAATAGATTTTGAAAAAACAAATCACAGCAAAGAAAATATCACATTATGAAGTATTAAATGTAAAAAAGGATACACTTTTTTTCTCCAATATCATATATCTAGATAGAAATTATAATTGTATAAATTTAAATAAAAGTATCAAATAAAAATTTGATAAAGATCAAATAATTATAGAAAAAAGATGGTCAACTGTGTGTCTAATAAATATACTTATCAACTTCACAAACAATCCCTATTTCGTATAAGTATTTTAGATTACCTAATAAGTTAAAGGTGTCTTAGTAATTTAAAGTATAAATAATTAATGGGTCAAGTATTGAAACATGGTAGATATGTACATACGTAATTTTTTCCTCATATTTAATTTTACAAAAATTGATACTATAAAAATTCATATTTATATCTAATCAATACGAAAATTCTCGTCAAAATCTAAATGAGTTGTAATAATATATATGGAAGGAGTTTATTTATCATTCTTAATATCACCCAGGCCTAAACTAAGTAATAATCAATTATGGAAACATATCACATATGCACATACATATTTCATCCTCGTATCCAATTTAAAAAAAAATGGATATTATTAATATGCATATCCATATCCAATGAAAAAATTCTCTTCAAAAATTTAAATGAGTTGAAATAATATATATGAAATGAGTTTGTTTATCTTTCCTAATATCACTAGACTAAGTAACAATGTATTTTTTTCAATTATGAAATCATGTTTAGTTATAATAATGATGATATTATATTTTATGTGTGTTGAGTATTACTCTAGATGATATGATGTTTTATGATTGAGATTATTAAACGTAAAAGTTGTGTAATATGTGAATAATGTGCAAAAAAAAATGTGTATAGTGAAATCAGGAAGTTAAAAGTCAATAGAAGGCTGCGATGGGTTAAAAGGTTGAAAAGAAATTGTAACATTTGATTTGTTTCTCATAGTTATAGGTTTGACTTTTCCAAACAATGGAAGTAATGAGATTTAAACGTATAACCTAATTTAATAAATTACCCTAAATCCCACGTCAATGAAATAATTTCACTTTAATTTAGCTCTAAAGTATAAGGCAAGTTGAAGGAATGGTGGGTGGCTCTTAGGTGCTCTTTTTTAATATATGCCTCTTAGGAGCAAAACCAAACCCACTGCGAAATTTTGAATAAACAATTAACTTAATTTACTATTCAAAATTATATTTCAAAACACATTTCCCAATTCAATATTTATATCATATTTTACTGTTAAACTTTTGAAATTGTGCACATTTTACCAATTCATTAAATTTTTAATATGATCATGTGTGTTGTTACTAAACAAAGTTAGGAGAAAAATAAAAACAACAATGTTTTAATACACTTCTTTTCTTTCTCGCGAAATAAAATCCTTTTGATCTAGCTGTATATTGTAACGCCCCATTTAATTTAATACATAAAATTAAAGGAAACGTCACACAGAGATAATCAACAATACGGGTTCATAACGTCACCCCTACAAAACCAGGCACACCACGATGCCAACAAAGGTAGGATAACATTTTTAACTAAGAGTTTATAATCCAAAAACAACGAGTACAGGGGCCATAGCCCTAAAGAAGACATGAAGAAGAGAAGTGTAAGATCCAGCCCAGACGGCTAAGCGGTGGAATCACCATTCCCTTGTTGACCACGAGAACTTCGCCCATCTGCTCC
>Ga0214542_1009909_pt1 | contig 14363 bp, 5 predicted proteins | sample CNSS1metaG_FD_160096 | JGI IMG/M metagenome (GOLD analysis project Ga0214542, IMG submission 160096) | Root nodule microbial communities from cowpea collected in UCLA plant growth center, Los Angeles, California, USA - CNSS1 | ecosystem: Host-associated > Plants > Roots > Nodule | place: USA...
ACACAACATCCAATACAACTACTCTCAACTACAAATACACTTCTCCAACTACTACTTTCACACTCTACTATCTACACATTTTCTTTATCCCTTCAACTATCCCTTTCACAACCTTGAATTACTATCACTTTTTGTTATCACAAGGTAACCAACTATTTGTTCCCTGAGTGCAAAAAGGACTTAGAGCAAGTTACAGAGAGTTTTCCTTTCCTGGTGGGACTCCTTTGCAGTGGCTTAGAAAGAAGGTAATGTAGCCTCTCTGTGAATGGTGTGGGTAATGGCTAACTACAGATCGAGAATGTCAAGGGAGAATGGGAGGTGCTGAAAATAGTAGATGGGTAATGCTATTCAATAAGAAAGGAGAAAGGGTGAGAGCTAAAGTTGGAAAATCGAGAATGGAAGAGTGAATGGGAGGGAAAAATTAACGTTTGAGCTACGCTATTTTGTTTTAAATTTTATTAACTAACCTTGGACTATAATCCTTTCTTATTTAAACACTAATTTATTTTTGTGGCAGTCAAATCGACAAAAAAAATTAATTTTAATTAAAAAATTTATTAGAAATTGAAATTGTTGGTGAAAGTGCCTATGCTTTAATTATTTCATCTAAATATTTATTGTACCCACTAATCAAGCTGACACATCATCATTCATTAAAATTTCCAAATTTTATATACTTTTTTCATGATACTAAAGCTGTCAAAACAAGTAATTCGGTCCGACCCGGCACGACCCATCACGAGTTGATCACTTAGTGAGCCAACCCAACCCAGCTCACTTATTAGCGAGCCAAAAAAATCTGAACCCGGCCCAACCCACTACAGGTTGGTGGATTAAACGGGTTGGTTCACGAGTTCACTTAATTACAAAAAAAAACAATTTTTTTACTTTTTTCAGTCAAAACTAAATTATAATTCTAATTAAAATCTAAATAAATTTTAATACAATTCAAATACAAACTAAAATCACAAAAATACAAATTATCTATGTCTTGGCTAAAAACAACAACCTAACATGACCCAAATGCAAAACCCAACTTAATAAAACACAATGTGTGACCATTTATTTGCGGGTTGGTGAGTCAACCCGGCTCACCATGAATTCAACCTCAGTGAGCCGGGTTCTAGATGAGCTGGCTCAAAAATCAACCCGTATTAAAATTTGTAAATAAATTTCAACCCAACCTGACCCGAACCTGTGGTGAGCTGGGTTGGCTCGTCGTGGGTTCCAACCCATTTTTGCAACTCTACGTGACACAACCCACCTCAATATATAAATTTAAATTTAAATCTTATTTTAATTCTCATTTTGTTATCTGATTAATTAAAGCTGACATTTTACTTTTATTTTCTTGTTACATGTTATTTGTAGTGTCCTTCTAAACTAATTTAAAGATATTTTAAATTTTTTAAGTCTTTTTTCTCTTTTATGTATGTCTAGCCCATGCTTATAGAGTGGGATATATTGTCGATGCTAACTTTTGGAAGCTATTTATTTACATTCTTGTAGTGAATTGACAATAAAAAAACCTTATGACTTATTTAAGATTTTGGTAAAAAACATGGACCAATGGAATATTTTAACCTAAAATTTAATTACTCTGATAAACCTAATTGAAGAATATTACTAAAATTTATATTCAAGTTATAAAACTTAATTGTTTTTCTTAAAGATGATTTTAACAAATGATGTTGATGAATTTCACTTCTAATATTTTCTACTAAATGCTAGACCTTAGACCAGAATTACAGTATACCTAATAACAATCATTTTTTGTGTTAAAGGTATTCAATTCTAGAAAATAAAGAGACAAATGAAAAGAGAACATACTTTTTTTAGTACACTATATTAACCATAAGTTCCAAGGGAGGAATAACAAGAAAACTAAGCACAACAATTTTTAGTGAGAGTCTTGTATAAGATTTATTAATAACATACCATCAAGAAAGAGACAAATCCCTACCAGATTTAATATAACTCCCAAATTGCAGGTTTCCCATCCACTACAAGAAAATGCTCCATTAGTAATCAATTAACAATTTTTAATCACTAAAATTAATTACTAATGAAGTATTTTCTTGTAGTGATCCTTGGAGATAGTAACTCGGCTCGTTCTTTCACACACTAGATCATTAACATGGTCCCAATATATCTGTAGTATTAAAACTCAATTGTAATTAGGAATAAAATCATTCAAGAAATAGAAGGAGAAAAGAACACTTTTGAAAAGCAATTACTGGAAAATTACACCCAATCGAAAGTAATACATAAGTAAGGGAATACAAAGACAAATGAAAAGTTGCCAATGCCTACAATTTCATAGAGAAATTAATACAAACTTACAATAGTATAATGAAAAATATTTTAAATTTTGAAAGAAAGTAAAACAACAAGAACACTTAATGTATCAAAATATAAACAAACATAGTTTTGTTCATTAATTAGAGTTGCATGGACCCTCATAAATGTGGTGGAACTACCATAAAGAACAACAAAAGAGCAATATCCAGTTTAAAAGTTGTAAGCATGATTTTCTATTAGCATAGCCAGGTGAGCTTAAATGGATTAATTTAAATAGAGTTCTGTAATCTACACAAGCATGCTCTAATTCCAATCATTTACAAACAATTCACTCTTACCCGCCAACTTTCCCGATAGATTATTAATATTAGTATTATTATATTAATCATGTATTAATTTTTATTATGTTTATTTATTACAATATTAATACTAATAAAACTAATATTAGTATTAATATTATATTTAGTATTAATATTATATTTAGTATTAATATTATTTAATAATAGTACTAATATTAGTATTAATATTAATTTTTAAGGTTAAATATGTTTTTGGTCCTTTAACTTTCAGTGAAAATTGGAATTAGTTCATTTCTGAAACCTTGACCCAATTTAGTCCTCCAACTTGTCGCAACCGAAATCGCGACGGGATGACAAACCAAACATAAAAATTTGTAAAAAGAGGTTTTGGAGTCGCCACCATAATTATTATAGAAAACTATGGAAAACCATAAAAAAGAGCAAGGTCTGCGAAAAATCAGATTTTGGGTCCGGGAGTCGGTTACGCGTGGGGAAGGTATTAGCACCCCACAACGTCCGTCATAAGACGGTACCTTTAATTAAATGTGCAAAAGTTATGTGGTTTTTTCAAAATATTTAATTTTCCCCAAAAATATTAATAAAAGAATGTACAAAAAACAACAAAACTATTTTTTTGATATTTTGGGCACGACGAGGATTAATCCTCGCTCGTACGTATCTCCACGTGAATGGAGAATCAGGGTTACGTAGTTCTTTTTTAAAAATCTATTTGGAAAATTATTTGAAAATGATTTAATTTGTTTTATAATTTTGAAAATCTTTTTATTTAAATTTTAGTATTATTTTAAAATTGGTGTCACGCGACGCGAGCGGCCGGATAGACACTTCAAATAAATTCCTTTTTTTATAATCTTTTATTTTTATTTTTTTAATCATTTATAAATTTTTAATATTTTTTTAAAGTTATTTTAGAGTAGTTGTGGATGTCATTGCGACGTGAGCAACCAACTAGATATAAAAGAGTAAACAAAGAAAGTTATATTTTATTTTTAGATCATCTATATATATTTTTAGAAAAAACAAAAGTCTAAATTAGATGTCATGCGACGCGAGCGGCCGGGCAGACAATAAAGAAAGGGGAAAAATATTTTTTATGATTAAAAAAAAGAATGAAAATTGAAAAAAACTAAATCAAAAGATGAAAGAATTGAGAGTGACGTACCTTAAAAAATTTTCAATATCTCCTCACCTTTTCTCTTTTCTTTTTGGCTTTTGCTTCCTTTTCTAATTTGTGTTTGTTTTTCCAATAGAGATAAAGATGAGAGGTGTTTGTGTGGGTGGTAATGAGAGGAAGAGAGAGTATAGAGAATGTTTTCTTCTTCTTTTTTTCTACCTCCTTCAATATGTTTTTTTTTTAAAAGAGATAAAAAAGGTGTGTATGTGGGAGTGGTGATGGGAAAGAATTAGAGAAGTGTAGAGAATCTTTTTTTTTTCGGTCATGACAGAGTGCGTATTTATACTCACACCTTGCAATATCAATGCAATCTCGGCCTTAATTGTAATGAACAATATAAGGAAGGAATTGGTCATGATAGTAGCAAATTATGAACATAAAATTGCAGCAAATCAGAGCACAAAATCAATCATCATCAATAACAAATCAGAGCCCAAAATTAATCTCAATTAATAATATTGATTCTACCATTTGAAGAGATATTGCTTCTAATTGTTATTATATAATTAATTTCTCTATCATGAACAAAGGTAGAAAATATTTAAGTTATTGGGCTCATGAAAATTAATAACAAATTGGGTGCTTTCCTCTTTATTCCTTTTTTTCTTTTTTATTCATCTCCCTTTTTTTTCTTTTTTTTTCTAAAATTAAAGTTTGAAAATATTTGAAGAAAATAATGTTTCACATTTTTTTAATTTTTTTTTAAAAATAAATTTATTTACCCGGACGAAATTGGGTGTTTACAGCTGCCCCTCTTTACTTAGATTTTATTAGATAATTTGAAAATTTGACTTCAAGTAGAGGGTTTCAAAAGAAGACAAATTTGACCATACCAAGTACAGGGTCTCGATTTGACACACTAATTCTTTTTGTTTTTTTTTTTACTTTTTAAAAAACCGAATTAGACCAATCCCGTTGAGAGGGTTTATTCAAAATATTCGGTGACCATTACCATGTACAGGGCCTCAATTTGACAATTTTCTTTTTTTAAAAAATATTTTTGAGAAAAGATTAGACCAATCCCGAGGAGAGGGTCTATATCCAAAAGATTCAGTAAGCATTACCATGTAGAGGGTCACGATTGACAAACCATATTCTTTTTGTACTTTGACTTTTTTGAAAAAGAGATTAGACCAATCACGAGGAGAGGGTCTATATCTAAAGAATTCGATGACCATTACCATGTAGAGGGTCCAAATCTAAAAAAAAAAACAATGACCATTACCTCGCAAAGGGTCTTGATGTAAAGAGATCGATGACCATTGCCTCGCAGAAGGCCTCGATGTGACATAAGAAATCAATGACCATTGCCTCACAGAGGGTCTTGATGTAAAAAGATCGATGACCATTGCCTCGCAGAGGGCCTCAATGTGACACAAGAAATCAATGACCATTGCTTTGCAGAGGGTCTTGATGTAAAGAGATCGATGACCATTGTCTCGTAGAGGGCCTTGATGTAAAGAGATCGATGACCATTGCCTCGTAGAGGGTCTTGACTTTTTCTTTTTTTTTGTAAATGATTTTCAATGATTTTGTGGAGTATGATGAATGATTTGATGATGCATGAAATGTTATGATTTTCTTTTTGAAACTATATGATATGTTTGCATGGATGCGTGAATGCATGAGTGGAATTTGCTCTATTTTTCATTTTTTCATTTCTTCATAAATCTAAGAAATGTTGGAGGAGTTATGCATATGCACACATTATGAATCATTGATGATGTATGACATGCTATGATTTTCTTTTTAAACTTAGACGATGATGCATGCATGGATGCGTGGATGCATGGATGCATGGGTGAATTCTGCTTTATTGAAAAAGATGAATTACTCATGTATGCATGACTTAGTATGATGTATGAATTTTTCTTTTGCATTTTTTTGAAAACAATATTTGAATTGATTCCCATTTCATTGTTATTTCTAATTCATGGAGTCATTCTACTCTGATTTTTTTTTTTACTTTTCTAAACCATTTCCTTGGTCTAATCAATTTACTAACAAACACTTTTTTAATCATTTCTTTGAAATACTATTTGAATGACATGCATGAAATTGCCAAGGGCTTGAAAAGGTTTGGATGAGGTGATGAAGATTAACTAGGGAGTTGCCCCAATTTGAATTGGTCTTAGGGCCCAAAATATGTTTGGGCTTTCCCTAGTTATTGATGGTATGAAGAAAATGATGGGGACTTCAAAAATTTACCCCTAGTATGAGGGCCTACGAATGTCTTATGGTGCAAAAGCGTGTTTGATTTTTCCCAGTTGAGGAGGTGGAAAAATGATAGGGTCTTCACAAGTTGCCCCTAATATGATCACAATCTTCAATATAAATAAATGCCCCAGTTCAAAATGAATGATGAGAATATATGAATCACAAACAAAGTGACTGCCCCAATTTGGGTTTGGGATTGATAAAGATGGACTATGTTAAGGTTGGTCAAGGTTTAGGCTTAGAGCGGAGGATACTGTAGGAGCAAAGATGAAGTTTCATGAAGAATGAATTGAAAGGGGACAACCCAATTTTAACCGGATTGCTTGATTGCCTGTATTGATTTTGGAGCTTTGAAAACATGTCAACCAAACATAAACTGCCCCGGTGTTTAAAAGAAAATCTATGAACACACTTTTTCAATCTTTTGTTTTTACCTTTTTAATAGAACAAACCTGCTAGCAAATCAAATTTTTATTCTAAATTAAAACCTTCGAAAGATAACAACCAATCTTTGATCTGTGTGGACTTTATTAGGCTTGTATCGTGGCCAAGGCTAGGGGTATGGAAGTGAATGATAGTAAAGGCCCAAACAAGTGATGTGAGGGTTGTTTCAAACAAGGATCTTTGAATAATGTTTCATTCAATAGTTATTTGACTTCATTTCGTTCACTTTTTTTATATATTTCTTGAAATGACCAATAATATTTCTTTTTTTGTTGTTGATATTTTTGTACTGGTGAACTACTAGTTAGATGAAATAAATGCAAACATTATGTCAACCCTTAGTGGGAGGGTGATCCTTGTTTAGGATAATTTGAAAGAAATTTTTTGGAAGGCTCAAATTGGGTACCAAAGGATAATCACTTTTGTTTTTTTTTTTGATAAAGAAACATGGCCACACATCATTTCAAATCATGGTTGTTTTTCTCAACAAAAAATTTAATTCAGAGGAAAATAATTTAGTTTATGTAACAGGATGTCCCTTGTTTTGTTCTTTTTTTTTGTCTTATTTTTTGCCTAGACTGTCCTTCAAAGTTGTTAGGTTAGTCTAGCAAACTTTTCTTCCTTTTTTTTCTGTGTGTTCAGAGAATTTATGGTAATCCTTTTTAAGATATGTGTCCCCTTTATGATAATTCTCCATGGAAAAGAAAACAAGGTTTATGGTGGAAGAGAGATGGAAAGGAAGATAGATTTGAACAATTTCATGTATGCAAGACTATATGATGCTTCAAAAGACATGATAACAAACAAACTTTTATTTCTTTATTCAATCCACTGATTTGACCAAAGAATGTTTTATTATTTTTCATCATTTTTCATAAGAAAGATTCCAAGAATTTGGTGATAAAAGAAGTGGGAAACAATTTGAACTTATTGTAGTGTAATTTTTTTTATTTTTTTTAAATTTATGTTGATGCATGCCATGTGTTTGAATCTTTGGATAACGTATCATGAATGACCACAAAATGGAATGCAATGCATGTTTGTTGTGCCTCACAGGGCACTTATTCACATGATATGCTAATGAAATGTGTGTTTATGGCTAATAATGGTGTGATTGTGATGCATTTATTATTATATACAAGGAAAGGTGAGGGTAAAGGACGCAAATAGTCTCCCTTTAGTGTCTCTATTTAACATGGGTTTGATGCTTAAAGTTCTAAGGGAAAATATATGTGCTCACAAGGATAGTTCCCTAATACCTAAATATCAAGCTCACTAGAGCTATGGTGCACTTCATGGCAATTCCCAAGACAGTTGGTAAACAATAAGAAGTGGGAGTACCAATGAAGCAAACAAACTCTAGCTGGGGTTCTCACAATGACGACTTGGGAAGTACATCCACTGTGACACTGCTACACAATCTCCTCTAATTCTAAGCAACTCAAACCCGGGTATAGGGCCCCACTCATGTAATGAATAAAATGTGAGTGTGAAGGGAGAACACAATGTATACCCATACCCACACGTGGCAATTATTCCAAATACAAAAAAAAGAAGCATATACACATACAATTATTATAAATAAAAAAAAGATAAAAAAAACATATACCCAAAAAAAATGAAAAAGAAAAAATATGAAGGAAAACCACATCAGTTTTGCACATACAAATAAAGGGTCTGACTCTCTAGCATCAACAGTGGAGTCGCCATCTGTCGCAACCGAAATCGCGACGGGACGACGAACCAAAAAAATAAAATTTGTAAAAACTAGAGTTTGGGGTCGCCACCATAGTTATTATAGGAAACTATGAAAACGTCCGTCCTAAGATGGTATCTTTAATTAAATGTGCAAAAGTTATGTGGTTTTTTCAAAATATTTAATTTTCCCCAAAAATATTAATAAAAGAATGTACAAAAAACAACAAAACTATTTTTTTTGATTTTTTGGGCCCAACGAGGATTAATCCTCGCTCCTACGTATCTTCATGTGAATGGAGAATCCGGGATACGTAGTTCTTTTTTAAAAATCTATTTGGAAAATTATTTGAAAATGATTTAATTTGTTTTATAATTTTGAAAATCTTTTTATTTAAATTTTAGTATTATTTTAAAATTGGTGTCATGCGACGTGAGCGGCCGGATAGACACTTCAAATAAATTCCTTTTTTATAATCTTTTATTTTTATTTTTTTAATCATTTATAAATTTTTAATATTTTTTTAAAGTTATTTCAGAGTAGTTGTGGATGTCATTGCGACGTGAGCAACCAAATAGATATAAAAGAGTAAACAAAGAAAGTTATATTTTATTTTTAGATCATCTGTATATATTTTTAGAAAAAACAAAAGTTTAAATTAGATGTCATGCGACGCGAGCGGCCGAGCAGACAATAAAGAAAGGGGAAAAATATTTTTTATGATTGAAAAAAGAATGAAAATTGAAAAAAAAAACTAAATCAAAAGATGAAAGAATTGAGAGTGACGTACCTTAAAAAATTTTCAATATCTCCTCACCTTTTCTCTTTTCTTTTTTGTTTTTGCTTCCTTTTCTAATTTGTGTTTGATTTTCCAATAGAGATAAAGATGAGAGGTGTTTATGTGAGTGGTAATGAGAGGAAGAGAGAGTATAGAGAATGTTTTCTTCTTCTTTTTTTCTACCTCCTTCAATATGTTTTTTTTTTAAAAAGAGATAAAAAAGAAGGTGTTTATGTGGGAGTGGTAATGGGAAAAAATTAGAGAAGTGTAGAGAATCTCTTTTTCTTTTCGGTCATGACAGAGTGCGTATTTATACTCACACTTTTCAATATCAATGCAAGCAATCTCGACCTTAATTGTAACGAAAAATATAAGGACGAAATTGGTCTTGATAGTAGCAAATTATGAGTATCAAGTTGCAACAAATCAAAGTACAAAATCAATCATCATCAATAACAAATCAGAGCACAAAATTAATCTCAATTAATAATATTGATTCTACCATTTGAAGAGATATTGCTTCTAATTATTATTATATAATTAATTTTTCTATCAGGAACAAAGGTAGAAAATATTTGAGTTATTGGGCTCATGAAAATTAATAACAAATTAGGTTCTTCCCTCTTTATTCCTTTTTTTCTTTTTTATTCATCTCTCTCTTTTTTTTTCTTTCTAAAATTAAAGTTTGAAAATCTTTGAAGAAAATAATGTTTCACATTTTTTAATTTTTTTAATTTTTCTTTTGAAAATAAATTTATTTATCCGGACGAAATTGGGTGTTAACACAACTCTACAAAGGTTTGGATTTAGTCCTTTAATAAAATTTTATTAAGTTTATTTAACGTTTCAAACGTGTTTTAAGACAGTCTCTGAGCTAACATTGAAGCGAAAATGTGTCAAGTGAGATAAACAACTCAAATGCTCCCATGAAATACGTTTAAAATATTAAATAAACTTAAAAAAAATTGGTTAAAAGGACTCAATCCAAACATTTCTAAAGTTTGAGGACTAAATTAGACTAATGTTTCAAAAAGAAACTAAATACAATTTTCACTGAAAGTTAAGAGACCAAACACATATTTAACCTTAATATATTTATTATATTTATTTAATATTATATTTATTTATTATAATATTAGTATATATATTAATCATTATTTATAGTGATAGTAGTAAAAATTATGAACAATACTAATATTATTATAATAGTAGTAATAATAATAATTATTATTATTATTATTATATATTATTAATATTAGTATTATTAATATTATTAGTAATAAAATAATTTATTAACATTATTACTAATAAAGTTATTACTGTTATTAATAATATTAGTATGTAATATATTAATTTTATTATTATATATTATTGATATGAGAAAAGAACTACTAGAAAAAATATTATTATTATTGTTATTAATATTTTTATTATTATTATTGTATCGTTGTTATTATTATTACTAAATATTAAATATAATAGTTATTAATATTAATAATTATTATTATTACCATTAATAAAATTTATGATTAAGAACTATAATAATTAAATTATTATTATAATTACTTTTATATCTAATTTAAAAAATTGACATTTCAAAAATATTATTTATTAACCACCATAACAATAATAATTATTATTTTTATTTTTATTCTTCATAATTATTATGGATATTATTATAAATATATGTTATTACTATTGTCATTTGTATTATATACTATAGTTATTTTATTTTTACATAATTATTATTATTATCAATTACTATTATTATTATTAACTCCAACTATAATTATAAATATTATTATTAAATATAATTATTATTAGGTTAAATTATTCCTTTGGTCCACATTTTTGTAGTAAAATATAGATTTGATCCCTCAATTTTTTTTATCTCATATTGGTCCCTATTTTGGGAAATTTGATACAATCAAGTCCTCTTCGTTAGTAGTGTAGTAATAGTGTTAAATGGGGTGTCACGTGTCAGTTCCTGGATTTTTTGAATTTGTTTATTTACTTTTTTTTTAATTTTTAAACAAATTAAAAAATTTGCCACATGTCAAGCTAATATCGTGCCACATGTTAGTGATAGTGTCATGTGGCAGTGATAGTGCCACGTGTCACTATTGTGCCAAGTGTCATTTCCCTATTCTCAATTTGGTCCCAGTATTTTAATTTTTGTCTCAATTTAGTTTCAATTTTTGTTAAAATTGTGCAATTTTATCCCTCTCCAAATTTAAACCAAATTTAATTTCTATATAAATGTGCACAAATATTTCTACCAAAATTGATATTTCAAGTAAATATTTTTAACAAGATTAAGTTTAGTTTAATTTATATTTTACATTAAACTTTATTTAAAATTATTTTAAAGTTGTTAATAGAAAATAATGCTAATAACAAAAAAATCATAAATTATATTGATATTTTATTATATCATACTTTCATATTGTTTTTTATTTGAATTTATATTTTAAATAATTTCATATTTTTAAAATGTATAAAATTCAATTATTTTATAAAGGATAAAGGATTTTACAATCATCCAAATATACCAACATGGAAAACAGTGGCACTACACAAAGCCAAGACCGAATATAAAAGTTCCAGATTTCTATAGAGAGTTTGCTCGAAGCATGGGATTACAAAACAACAAGGTTCTTCAAACGTGAGCTCAACAGTGAGCCCCACATCAACTCGTGACCAACTACGCTGTAGCATTCCCATCGTCCATGCGATCACTAGGGGTTCCCATATCTGCTCACACCAAGGAATTAATGATCATTACAAAAAGGAAAAAAACCACACATGAAGACAGACACAAGCAAAAAGGTAAGCTAGAGTAAAAGATTTTTATCATACAATTAAACATGCAATAAAAATCAAGATGACATCAATCATCCAAGCATGTGATAGTAAACAACAAGACTCTAAGACTCAATTTATCCAAATACATATATAATAGGTTGGATTCACTGGACGCTTACACTTGTGGTTGCCTCTATTGCTCTGCAGAGCCATTGCCAATGGGTTTCACCCTACCACACACACGGTTAGCCTTCAAACATACACATATTTAACTAACTCTATCAATCTCGCTCAAGCTAAGGAGCTCTCGCTCAGGCCAGAGGAACCCCTCACTCAAGCTAACCCATCTTGCTCAGGCGAGAGGCCTTCGCTTAGGTGAGCCCTCAAAACAAAGAAGGGGGTGAGTTGCTGCTGTTTTCGCTCAAGCGAGAGCTTTTCGTTTTAAGCGACCACCTAGCTCACCTGGGCGAGTTCAGCAAAACCCACCTGCTCTCACGCGTGCAAAACCAGATTCAAACCGTATCAACAGCTCAAGCAATGTATCATCACACGACTAACAATATGAATCAAGGACCCATAATGTAAAACAGACTAAACATGCAAAATAACTTAAAAATGGTGAAACCCTAGCTTCTCTTACCTGGACAGATGTTAGCAAAAGACACAGGCACCCAACAAAGGAGTACCACAGCTCCATGAACAAATTTGTGAGCTAGAAATACTGACACCAGAACGAAAACGAGGTTACTAATATGAATCCTAGTCGAAACCATGACAACAAAGCTAGAAAAGAGAAAGTACTAGTTGATGATCAACTTATGTGGAACAAATAGAGCTTAGCTAGCTCGGAGAAGAATCTTGATCAAACCCTAGCAGTGCTCTCTGTTAGAGAAAAGAGGGAAGTGAGGAAAGGAGTTGTCTTGCAAAATGGGGCAGAATGGAAAACCAATAGGCTGGAAAGGGTCTTTGGGCACCGTATGGGCTGGCCTTAAGCCCAACAGTTAAGGCTAGGCCCTTAAACATTAGGAACAAAAAAGTGGGCCTTACAACACACGTAAGTTGAAATTATTGTACATATGGCATCCACATCTAGGATCAAGGTGTTGTGGGATCGACTGAAGATGATCGATGTCGATATATGGTTGATAAGAATTCAAGCTGGTATCCAATTCTATGAAGGCTTGCTAGAATCTAAAGAGACAAAAAGATTTCAAATCCAAAACTAGATCATCCAGTCATGTATGCGGATGTATTGGTGTCAACACCCAATTTCATCTAGTGAATAAATTTATTTTTAAAAAATTAAAAAAAAATAATTTTTTTTAGTTAATGGTATATAAAAAAAATAAAAAACATAATAATATTATTCAAAAAATAGTTTAAATAAAAAAAATATATAAATACCGTGTGAACTCGTATGGGTCATAGACTATTATAATTATTTCGTAAACTCAATTAACTACACGTGATATCAATTTTATTTATTATATTTAAGCCATGAGATAAAGAAGAAAGGATGCATACAAAAACGCGTATAGAAACGCACAAGAAGTGTTTGGTTAAAAACAACTCATAGAGAGTTTGGTTATTGATTTATTAGAACATTTGTTCAATATATAAAGTACAATGTCCCATCATATAAAAAAAGAAAAGAAAAGCCTAATAAAACATATTAACATGAGATTTCAACTTTACGAGGGTTTCTTTCAGAACCTTTGGTACTTATTAAGGGTTTTTAAAACCTAAGGTATATTATTTTTACTAGAGGTCGTGATAACCAAACTAATAAACCTTCACTAAAATTATATATTGTTGTATTGAAACTTTTCTTTGAGATAAAAGTTAAGACACCAAAAAAATATTAAATTCATATTTTTATTATAATTTTTTTATATTTTAAAGTAAATTATTGATATATATTAATGTGGAAATAGTGCAAGCAAAAACAAATTGATATTTATAATTAATTTTTTTTATTTAATAAATTTAGATTTTCTAGAAACACAGTCATTGTGCATGTGCATACATTTTAGGTTAAAATACTCCCTTGGTCCATGTTTTTGTTGAAAAATTTCAAATAGGTCCTAAGATTTTTTTTAGTCTCAATTAGGTCCATATTTTTGAAAATGTGTAACAATTAGGCCCATTTCGTTAGTATAGAGTTAACGGTGTTAAGGATATGCCACGTGTCAGCTTCTCATTTTTTTGAATTTTTGAATTTTTTTTAATTTTTTTTTGAATTTTTTTTGAATTTTTTTTTAAATTTTTTTTAATTTTTTTTTTGAAAATTATTCATGCCACGTGTCACATTAATATTGTGCCATGTGTCAAGTTAGTAAAGTGACATGTGTCAAGTTATTGTTTGAATCTCAATTTGGTCCATATATTTGTTATTTTAATTATATTTCAATCCATTTTTTTTTAATTTTCAATTTCATCATTTCCAAATTGAGATCAAATTTAACTTTTATATAAATTTTATAATGATATTTTTATTAAACATTTTAATAATATTAAGTTTATTTTATATTTTGTTTTAAAATTTTAAAATATTTATTTTAACTTGTTACAAAATTATTTTAAATAATTTATATACAAATATTAGAGTTGGTTTAAAATTAACAATTT
>Ga0214542_1009910_pt1 | contig 14361 bp, 4 predicted proteins | sample CNSS1metaG_FD_160096 | JGI IMG/M metagenome (GOLD analysis project Ga0214542, IMG submission 160096) | Root nodule microbial communities from cowpea collected in UCLA plant growth center, Los Angeles, California, USA - CNSS1 | ecosystem: Host-associated > Plants > Roots > Nodule | place: USA...
CCCACTATTTTTTGTTGATATTGGATATGCACATGAATGACTTTTTGAATCTACATTGTTAGCATCAATGTTGTTAAAAAATCAAATTATTTTCTCATTTTGATTTTGTCCGTCATACTTCTTATGAAATTGTTTGTGTAATTATTTTGTGTTTTCATCCTTCTATGAAGATTATTACTAATTGTTTAATGTTAAATTTCTTAATTAGTCTTTTTTTTAGCTTTGGGTTAGTTGATTATGTGTTGAGAATTTTATGAAGTTGTCAACACTAAAAAAACCATATAGCCTATATTTCAATGATGGGCCATTTCTGCACAGATATGTAAGTACCCTCTCTTCATAATCTAATGAAGAAACAATGGTTAATACCACTAAATTCCACTCTTTTTTGTTGTGATTGGATATGCACATGAATGACTTTTTGAATCTACATTGTTAGTATCAATGTTGTTAACAAATCAAATTATTTTCTCATTTTGATTTTGTCCGTCATACTTCTTATGAAGTTGTTTGTGTATTTATTTTGTGTTTTCCTCCTTCTATGAAGATTATTACTAATTGTTTAATGTCAAATTTCTTAATTAGTCTTTCTTTTTTGCTTTGGGTTAATTGAATATGTGTTGAGAATTTTATGAAGTTGTCAACACTAAAAAAATATATACCCTATATTAAAATGATGGGCCATTTCTGCACAGATATGAAAGTATCCTCTCTTGATAATACCACTAAATTCCACTCTTTTTTGTTGTGATTGGATAGGCACATGAATGTCTTTTTGAATCCACCTTGTTACCATTAATTTTGTTAATAAATCAAATTATTTTTTCATTTTGATTTTATTTGTCATACTTCTTACGAAATTGTTTGTGTAATTATTGTGTTTTCCTCCTTCTATGAAGATTATTACTAATTGTTTAATGTAAAATATCTGAATTAGCCTTTTTTTTAGCTTTGGGTTCATTGATTATGTGTTGAGAATTTTATGAAGATGTCAACCCTAAAATAAACATATAGCCTATATTTCAATGATGGGCCATTTCTGCACAGATATGTAAGTACCCTCTCTTCATAATCTAATGAAGAAACAATGGTTAATACCACTGAATTCCACTCTTTTTTTGTTGTGATTGAATATGCATATGAATGTCTTTTTGAATCCACCTTGTTACCATTAATTTTGTTAAAAAATCAAATTATTTTATCATTTTGATTTTATTTGTCATACTTCTTACGAAATTGTTTGTGTAATTATTTTGTATTATCCTCCTTCTGTGAAGATTATTACTAATTGTTTAATGTCAACTTTGTTAATTAGTCTTTTTTTTAGCTTTGGGTTAATTGATTATGTGTTGAGAATTTTATGAAGTTGTTAACACCAAAAAAAACATATAGCCTATATATCAATGATGGGCCATTTCTGCACAGATAATGTAATGAAGAAAAAATGGTTAATACCACTAAATTTCACTCTTTTTTGTTGTGATTGCGTATGCACATGAATAAGTTTTTGAATCTACATTGTTAGTATCAATGTTGTTAAAAAATCAAATTATTTTCTCATTTTGATTTTGTCCGTCATACTTCTTATGAAATTTTTTGTTTAATTATTTTGTGTTTTCCTCCTTCTGTGAAGATTATTACTAATTGTTTAATGTCAAATTTCTTAATTAGTCTTTTTTTTAGCTTTGGGTTAATTGATTATGTGTTGAAAATTTTATGATGTTGTCAACACTAAGAAAAAAATATAGCCTATATTTCAATGATGAGCCATTTTGCACAGATATGAAAGTATCCTCTCTTGATAATCTAATGAAGAAACAATGGTTAATACCACTAAATTCCACTCTTTTTTTGTTGTGATTGAATATGCACATGAATGTCTTTTTGAAGCCACATTGTTACCATTAATTTTGTTAAAAAAATCAAATTATTTTCTCATTTTGATTTTATTTGTCATACTTGTTACGAAATTGTTTGTGTAATTATTTTGTGTTTTGCTCCTTCTGTGAAGATTATTACTAATTGTTTAATGTCAACTTTCTTAATTAGTCTTTTTTTAGCTTTGGGTTTATTGATTATGTGTTGAGAATTCTATGAAGTTGTCAAAACTAAAAAATAAACATATAGCCTATATTTCAGTGATGGGCCATTTCTGCACAGATATGAAAGTATCTCACTTCATAATCTAATCATGAAACAATGGTTAATGCCACTAAGTCCCACTATTTTTTGTTGTTATTGGATATGCACATGAATGACTTTTTGAATCTACATTGTTAGCATCAATGTTGTTAAAAAATCAAATTATTTTCTCATTTTGATTTTGTCCATCATACTTATGAAATTGTTTGTGTAATTATTTTATGTTTTCCTCCTTCTGTGAAGATTATTACTAATTATTTAATGTCAAATTTCTTAATTAGTCTTTTTTTTAGCTTTGGGTTAGTTGATTATGTCTCGAGAATTGTATGAAGTTGTCAACACTAAAAGAAACATATAGCCTATATTTCAATGATGGGCCATTTCTGCACAGATATGAAAGAATCCTCTTTGCATAATCTAATGAAGAAACAATGGTGAATACCACTAAATTCAATTCTTTTTTGTTGTGATTGGATATGCATATGAATGACTTTTTGAATCCACATTGTTAGTATCGATGTTGTTAAAAAATCAAATTATTTTCTCATTTTGATTTTGTCCGTCATACTTCTTATAAAATTGTTTTGTGTAATTATTTTGTGTTTTCCTCCTTCTGTGTAGATTATTACTAATACTTTAATGTCATATTTCTTAATTAGTCTTTTTTTAGCTTTGGGTTAATTGATTATGTGTTGAGAATTTTATGAAGTTGTCAACACTAAGAAAAACATATAGCCTATATTTCAATGATGGGCCATTTCTGCACAGATATGTAAGTACCCTCTCTTCATAATCTAATGAAGAAACAATGGTGAATACCACTAAATTCCATTCTTTTTTGTTATGATTGGGTATGCATATGAATGACTTTTTGAATCCACATTGTTCGTATCAATGTTGTTAAAAAATCAAATTATTTTCTCATTTTGATTTTGTTTGTCATACTTCTTATGAAATTATTTGTGTAATTATTTTGTGTTTTCCTGCTTCTCTGAAGATTATTACTAATTGTTTAAGTTCAAATGTCTTAATTAGTCTTTTTTTAGCTTTGGGTTAATTGATTATGTGTTGAGAATTTTATGAAGTTGTCAACACTAAAAAAAACATATAGCCTATATTTCAATGATGGGCCATTTCTGCACAGATATGAAAGTATCCTCTTTGCATAATCTAATGAAGAAACAATGGTGAATACCACTAAATTCCATTCTTTTTTGTTGTGATTGGATATGCATATGAATGACTTTTTCAATCCACATTGTTCGTATCAATGTTGTTAAAAAATCAAATTTTTTCTCATTTTGATTTTGTCCGTCATACTTCTTATGAAATTGTTTGTGTAATTATTTTGTGTTTTCCTCCTTCTGTGAAGATTAGTACTAATTGGTTAATGTGAAATTTCTTAATTAGTCTTTTTTTTAGCTTTGGGTTAATTGATTATGTGTTGAGAATTTTATGAAGTTGTCAACACTAAGAAAAACATATAGCCTATATTTCTATGATGGGCCATTTCTGCACAGATATGAAAGTACCCTCTCTTCATAATCTAATGACGAAACAATGGTTAATACCACTAAATTCCACTCTTTTTTTGTTGTGATTGAATATGCACATGAATGTGTTTTTGAATCCACATTGTTTCCATTAATTTTGTTAAAAAATCAAATTATTTTCTCATTTTGATTTTAATTGTCATACTTGTTACGAAATTGTTTGTGTAATTATTTTGTGTTTTCCTCCTTCTGTGAAGATTATTACTAATTGTTTAGTGTCAACTTTCTTAATTAGTCTTTTTTTTTATCTTTGGATTAATTGATTATGTGTTGAGAATTCTATGAAGTTGTCAACACTAAAAAATAAACATATAGCCTATATTTCAGTGATGGGCCATTTCTGCACAGATATGAAAGTATCTCACTTCATAATCTAATAATGAAACAATGGTTAATGCCACTAAGTCGCACTATTTTTTGTTGTTATTGGATAAGCACATGAATGACTTTTTGAATCCACATTATTAGTATCGATGTTGTTAAAAAAATCAAATTATTTTCTCATTTTGATTTTGTTTGTCATACTTCTTATGAAATTATTTGTGTAATTATTTTGTGTTTTCCTGCTTCTCTGAAGATTATTACTAATTCTTTAATGTCAAATTTCTTAATTAGTCTTTTTTTTTAGCTTTGGGTTAATTGATTATGTGTTGAAATTTTATGAAGTTGTCGACACTTAGAAAAACATATAGCCTATATTTCAATGATGGGCCATTTCTGCACAGATATGTAAGTACCCTCTCTTCATTATCTAATGAAAAAACAATGGTTAATACCACTAAATTCCGCTCTTTTTTGTTGTGATGGGATAGGCACATGAATGTCTTTTTGAATCCACATTGTTACCATTAATTTTGTTAAAAAATCAAATTATTTTCTCATTTTGATTTTATTTGTCATACTTGTTACAAAATTGTTTGTGTAATTATTTTGTGTTTTCCTCCTTCTGTGAAGATTATTACTAATTCTTTAATGTCAACTTTCTTAATTAGTCTTTTTTTTTAGCTTTGGGTTAATTGATTATGTGTTGAGAATTTTATGATGTTGTCAACACTAAAAAAAACATATAGCCTATATTTCAATGATGGGCCATTTCTGCACAGATATGTAAGTACCATCTCTTCATAATCTAATGAAGAAACATTGGTTAATACCACTAAATTTCACTCTTTTTTGTTGTGATTGCGTATGCACATGAATGACTTTTTGAATCTACATTGTTAGTATCAATGTTGTTAAAAAATCAAATTATTTTCTCATTTTGATTTTGTCCGTCATACTTCTTATGAAATTTTTTGTTTAATTATTTTGTGTTTTCCTCCTTCTGTGAAGATTATTACTAATTGTTTAATGTCAAATTTCTTAATTAGTCTTTTTTTTAGCTTTGAGTTAATTGATTATGTGTTGAAAATTTTATGATGTTGTCAACACTAAGAAAAAAATATAGCCTATATTTCAATGACAAGACATTTATGCACAGATATGAAAGTATCCTCTCTTCATAATCTAATGAAGAAACAATGGTTAATACCGCTAAGTTCCACTCTTTTTTGTTGTGATTGCGTATGCACATGAATGACTTTTTGAATCTACATTGTTAGTATCAATGTTGTTAAAAAATCAAATTATTTTCTCATTTTGATATTGTCCGTCACACTTCTTATGAAATTTTTTGTTTAATTATTTTGTGTTTTCCTCCTTCTGTGAAGATTATTACTAATTGTTTAATGTCAAATTTCTTAATTAGTCTTTTTTTTAGCTTTGGGTTAGTTGATTATGTGTTGAGAATTTTATGAAGTTGTCAACACTAAAAAAAAAATATAGCCTATATTTCAATGATGGGCCATTTCTGCACAGATATGTAAGTACCATCTCTTCATAATCTAATTAACAAACAATGGTTAATACCACTAAATTCCACTCTTTTTTGTTGTGATTGCGTATGCACATGAATCACTTTTTGAATCTACATTGTTAGTATCAATGTTGTTAAAAAATCAAATTATTTTCTCATTTTGATTTAGTCCGTCATACTTCTTATGAAATTTTTTGTTTAATTATTTTGTGTTTTCCTCCTTCTGTGAAGATTATTACTAATTGTTTAATGTCAAATTTCTTAATTAGTCTTTTTTTTAGCTTTGGGTTAATTGATTATGTGTTGAAAATTTTATGATGTTGTCAACACTAAGAAAAAAATATAGCCTATATTTCAATGACGAGCCATTTATGCACAGATATGAAAGTATCCTCTCTTCATAATCTAATGAAGAAACAATGGTTAAAACCACTAAGTTCCACCCTTTTTTGTTGTGATTGCGTATGCACATGAATGACTTTTTGAATCTACATTGTTAGTATCAATGTTGTTAAAAAATCAAATTATTTTCTCATTTTGATTTTGTCCGTCATACTTCTTATGAAATTTTTTGTTTAATTATTTTGTGTTTTCCTCCTTCTGTGAAGATTATTACTAATTGTTTAATGTCAAATTTCTTAATTAGTCTTTTTTTTAGCTTTGGCTTAATTGATTATGTGTTGAGAATTTTATGAAGTTGTCAACACTAAAAAAAAAACATATAGCCTATATTTCAATGATGGGTCATTTCTGCACAGATATGAAAGGATCTTTTCTTCATAATCTAATGAAGAAACAATGGTTAATACCACTAAATTCCACTCTTTTTTGTTGTGATTGCGTATGCACATGAATCACTTTTTGAATCTACATTGTTAGTATCAATGTTGTTAAAAAATCAAATTATTTTCTCATTTTGATTTTGTCCGTCATACTTCTTATGAAATTTTTTGTTTGATTATTTTGTGTTTTCCTCCTTTTGTGAAGATTATTACTAATTGTTTAATGTCAAATTTCTTAATTAGTCTTTCTTTTAGCTTTGGGTTAATTGATTATGTGTTGAAAATTTTATGATGTTGTCAACACTAAGAAAAAAATATAGCCTATATTTGAATGACGAGCCATTTATGCACAGATATGAAAGTATCCTCTCTTGATAATCTAATGAAGAAACAATGGTTAATACCACTAAATTCCACTCTTTTTTTGTTGTGATTGAATATGCACATGAATGTCTTTTTGAATCCACATTTTTACCATTAATTTTGTTAAAAAAATCAAATTATTTTCTCATTTTGATTTTATTTGTCATACTTGTTACGAAATTGTTTGTGTAATTATTTTGTGTTTTCCTCCTTCTTTAAGATTATTACTAGTTGTTTAATGTCAACTTTTTTAATTAGTCTTTTTTTAGCTTTGGGTTTATTGATTGTGTGTTGAGAATTCTACGAAGTTGTCAAAACTAAAAAATAAACATATAGCCTATATTTCAGTGATGGGCCATTTCTGCACAGATATGAAAGTATCTCACTTCATAATCTAATCATGAAACAGTGGTTACTGCCACTAAGTCCCACTATTTTTTGTTGTTATTGGATATGCACATGAATGACTTTTTGAATCTACATTGTTAGCACCAATGTTGTTAAAAAATTTTTTTTTTCTCATTTTGATTTTGTCGGTCATACTTCTTATGAAATTGTTTGTGTAATTATTTTGTGTTTTCCTCCTTCTGTGAATATTACTCCTAATTGGTTAATGTGAAATTTCTTAATTAGTCTTTTTTTTTTAGCTTTGGGTTAATTGATTATGTGTTGAGAATTTTATGAAGTTGTCAACACTAAGATAAACATATAGCCTATATTTCAATGACGAGCCATTTCTGCACAGATATGAAAGTATCCTCTCTTGATAATCTAATGAAGAAACAATGGTTAATACCACTAAATTCCACTCTTTTTTTGTTGTGATTTAATATGCACATGAATGTCTTTTTGAATCCACATTGTTACCATTAATTTTGTTAAAAAATCAAATTATTTTCTCATTTTGATTTTATTTGTCATACTTGTTACGAAATTGTTTGTGTAATTATTTTGTGTTTTCCTCCTTCAGTGAAGATTATTACTAATTGTTTAATGTCAAATTTCTTAATTAGTCTTTTTTTAGCTTTGGGTTAATTGATTATGTGTTGAGAATTCTATGAAGTTGTCAACACTAAAAAATAAACATATAGCCTATATTTCAGTGATGGGCCATTTCTGCACAGATATGAAAGTATCTCACTTCATAATCTAATAATGAAACCATGGTTAATGCCACTAAGTCCCACTATTTTTTGTTGTTATTGGATATGCACATGAATGACTTTTTGAATGTACATTGTTAGCATCAATGTTGTTAAAAAATCAAATTATTTTCTCATTTTGATTTGTTTGTCATACTTCTTAAGAAATTATTTGTGTAATTATTTTGTGTTTTCCTACTTCTCTGTATATTATTACTAATTGGTTAATGTCAAATGTCTTAATTAGTGTTTTTTAAGTTTGGGTTAATTGATTATTTGTTGAGAATTTTATGAAGTTCTCAACACTAAAAGAAACATATATCCTATATTTCAATGATGGCCCATTTCTGCACAGATATGAAAGTATCCTATTTGCATAATCTAATGAAGAAACAATAGTGAATACCACTAAATTCCATTCTTTTTTGTTGTGATTGGATATGCATATGAATGACTTTTTGAATCCACATTGTTAGTATTGTTGTTAAAAAATCAAATTATTTTCTCATTTTGATTTTGTGTGTCATACTTCTTATGAAATTATTTGTGTAATTATTTTATGTTTTCCTGCTTCTCTGAAGATTATTACTAATTGTTTAATGTCAAATGCTTAATTAGGTGTTTTTTAAGTTTGGGTTAATTGATTATGTGTTTAGAATTTTATGAAGTTGTCAACACTAAGAAAAACATATAGCCTATATTTCAATGATGGGCTATTTCTGCACAGATATGAAAGTATCCTCTTTGCATAATCTAATGAAGAAACAATGGTGAATACCACTAAATTCCATTCTTTTTTGTTGTGATGGGATATGCATATGAATGACTTTTTGAATCAACATTGTTAGTATCAATGTTGTTAAAAAATCAAATTTTTTTCTCATTTTGATTTTGTCCGTCATACTTCTTATGAAATTGTTTGTGTAATTATTTTGTGTTTTCCTCCTTCTGTGAAGATTATTACTAATTGTTTAATGTCAACTTTCTTAATTAGTCTTTTTTTAGCTTTGGGTTAATTGATTATGTGTTGAGAATTCTATGAAGTTGTCAACACTAAAAAATAAACATATAGCCTATATTTCAGTGATGGGCCACTTCTGCACAGATATGAAAGTATCTCACTTCATAATCTAATAATGAAACAATGGTTAATGCCACTAAAACCTACTCTTTTTTTGTTGTGATTGAATATGCACATGAATGTCTCTTTGAATCCACATTGTTACCATTAATTTTGTTACAAAATCAAATTATTTTCTCATTTTGATTTTATTTGTCATACTTGTTACGAAATTGTTTGTGTAATGATTTTGTGTTTTCCTCCTTCTGTGAAGATTATTACTAATTGTTTAATGTCAACTTTCTTAATTAGTCTTTTCTTAGCTTTGGGTTAATTGATTATGTGTTGAGAATTCTATGAAGTTGTCAACACTAAAAAATAAACATATAGCCTATATTTCAGTGATGGGCCATTTCTGCACAGATATGAAAGTATCTCACTTCATAATCTAATAATGAAACAATGGTCAATGCCACTAAAACCTACTCTTTTTTTGTTGTGATTGAATATGCACATGAATGTCTCTTTGAATCCACATTGTTACCATTAATTTTGTTACAAAATCAAATTATTTTCTCATTTTGATTTTATTTGTCATACTTGTTACGAAATTGTTTGTGTAATGATTTTGTGTTTTCCTCCTTCTGTGAAGATTATTACTAATTGTTTAATGTCAACTTTCTTAATTAGTCTTTTCTTAGCTTTGGGTTAATTGATTATGTGTTGAGAATTCTATGAAGTTGTCAACACTAAAAAATAAACATATAGCCTATATTTCAGTGATGGGCCATTTCTGCACAGATATGAAAGTATCTCACTTCATAATCTAATAATGAAACAATGGTTAATGCCACCAAATCCTACTCTTTTTTTGTTGTGATTGAATATGCACATGAATGTCTTTTTGAATCCACATTGTTACCATTAATTTTGTTACAAAATCAAATTATTTTCTCATTTTGATTTTGTCCGTCATACTTCTTATTAAATTGTTTGTGTAATTATTTTGTGTTTTCCTCCTTCTGTGAAGATTATTACTAATTGTTTAATGTCAAATTTCTTAATTAGTCTTTTTTTAGCTTTCGGTTAATTGATTATGTGTTGAGAATTCTTCGAAGTTGTCAACACTAAAAAATAAACATATAGGCTATATTTCAGTGATGGGTCATTTCTGCACAGATATGAAAGTATCTCACTTCATAATCTAATAATGAAACAATGGTTAATGCCACTAAATCCCACTATTTTTTGTTGTTATTGGATATGCACATGAATGACTTTTTGAATCTACATTGTTAGCATCAATGTTGTTAAAAAATCAAATTATTTTCTCATCTTGATTTTTTTTGTCATACTTCTTATGAAATTATTTGTGTAATTATTTTGTGTTTTCCTGCTTCTCTGAAGATTATTACTAATTGTTTAATATCAAATGTCTTAATTAGTGTTTTTTAAGTTTGGGTTAATTGATTATGTGTTGAGAATTTTATGAAGTTGTCAACACTAAAAGAAACATATAGCCTATATTTCAATGATGGGCCATTTCTGCACAGATATGAAAGTATCCTCTTTGCATAATCTAATGAAGAAACAATGGTGAATACCACAAAATTCCATTCTTTTTTGTTGTGATTGGATATGCATATGAATGACTTTTTGAATCCACATTGTTAGTATCAATGTTGTTAAAAAATCAAATTATTTTCTCATTTTGATTTTGTGCGTCATACTTCTTTTGAAATTGTTTGTGTAATTATTTTGTGTTTTCCTCCTTCTGTGAAGATTATTACTAATTGGATTATGTGAAATTTCTTAATTAGTCTTTTTTTTAGCTTTGGATTAATTGATTGTGTCTTGAGAATTTTATGAAGTTGTCAACACTAAAAGAAACTTATAGCCTATATTTCAATGATGGGTCATTTCTGCACAGATATGAAAGTATCCTCTTTGCATAATCTAATGAAGAAACAATGGTGAATACCACTAAATTCCATTCTTTTTTGTTGTGATTGGATATGCATATGAATGACTTTTTGAATCCACATTGTTAGTATCAATGTTGTTAAAAAATGAAATTATTTTCTCATTTTGATTTTGTCCGTCATACTTCTTATGAAATTGTTTGTGTAATTATTTTATGTTTTCCCCCTTATGTGAAGATTATTACTAATTCTTTAAGGTCAAATTTCTTAATTAGTCTTTTTTTTTAGCTTTCGGTTAATTGATTATGTGTTGAGAATTTTATGAAGTTGTCAACACCAAGATAAATATATAGACTATATTTCAATGATGGGCCATTTCTGCACAGATATGAAAGAATCTTCTCTTGATAATCTAATGAACAAACAATGGTTAATACCACTAAATTCCACTCTTTTTTTTGTTGTGATTGGATATGCATATCAATGAATTTTTGAATCCACAATGTTAGTATCAATGTTGTTGAGAAATCAAATTATTTTCTCCTTTTGATTTTGTCCGTCATAGTTCTTATGAAATTGTTTGTGTAATTATTTTGTGTTTTCCTCCTTCTGTGAAGATTATTACTAATAGTTTTATGTCGAATTTCTTAATTAGTCTTTTTTTTAGTTTTGGATTAATTGATTATGTGTTGAGAATTTTATGAAGTTGTCAACACTAAGAAAAACATGTAGCCTATATTTCAATGATGAGCCATTTCTGCACAGATATGAAAGTATCCTCTCTTGATAATGTAATGAAGAAACAATGGTTAATACCACTAAATTCCACTCTTTTTTTGTTGTGATTGGATAGGCACATGAATGCCTTTTTGAATCCACATTGTTACCATTAATTTTGTTAAAAAATAAAATTGTTTTCTTATTTTGATTTTATTTGTCATACTTCTTACGAAATTGTTTGTGTAATTATTTTGTGTTTTCCTACTTCTGTGAAGATTATTACTAATTGTTTAATGTCAACTTTCTTAATTAGTCTTTTTTTTAGCTTTGGGTTAATTGATTATGTGTTGAGTATTTTATGAAGTTGTCAACACTAAAAAATAAACATATAGCCTATATTTCAGTGATGGGCCATTTCTGCACAGATATGAAAGTATCTCACTTCATAATCTAATAATGAAACAATGGTTAATGCCACTAAGTCCCACTATTTTTTGTTGTTATTGGATATGCACATGAATGACTTTTTGGATCTACATTGTTAGCATCAATGTTGTTAAGAAATTTTTTTTTTCTCATTTTGATTTTGTCCTTCATACTTCTTATGAAATTGTTTGTGTAATTATTTTGTGTTTTCCTCCTTCTGTGAAGATTATTACTAATTGGATTATGTGAAATTTCTTAATTAGTCTTTTTTTTAGCTTTGGGTTAATTGATATGTGTTGAGAATTTTATGAAGTTGTCAACACTAAAAGAAACATATATCCTATATTTCAATGATGGGTCATTTCTTTCAATTTTTACGCCACTTTTACCAAACTTACTCAATAAATCCAATAATCACAAATCCTAATTAAATCAATCTTTAAGCACAAAAAATACATTTAAATCCCCAAATTTAAATATTAAATGAGGGCAAAAATTTGAACTCATCAATTATGTGTTGAGAATTTTAGAAGTTATCAACACTAAAAAAACATATAGCCTATATTTCAATGATGGGTCATTTCTGCACAGATATGAAAGTATCCTCTCTTGATAATCTAATGAAGAAACAATGATTAATACCACTAAATTCCACTCTTTTTTGTTAGGATTTGATATGCACATGAATGACTTTTTGAATCCACATTGTTAGCATCCATGTTGTTAAAAAATCAAATTATTTTCTTATTTTAATTTTTTTCGTCATACTTCTTATGAATATGTTTGTGTAATTATTTTCTGTTTTCCTCCCTTTGTGAAGATTATTACTAATTGTTTAATGTCAAATGTCTTAATTAATCTTTTTTTAGCTTTGGGTTAATTGATTATGTGTTGAGAATTTTATGAAGTTGTCAACACTAAAAAAAACATATAGCCTGTATTTCAATGATGGGCCATTTGTGCACAGATATGAAAGTATCATCTCCTCATAATCTAATGAAGAAACAATGGTTAATACCACTAAATTCCACTCTTTTTTGTTGCGATTGGATATGCACATGAGTGTCTTTTTCAATCTACATTGTTAGCATCAAAGTTATTGAAAAATCAAACTATTTTCACATTTTGATTTTATTCGTCATGCTTCTTATGAAATTTTTTGTCTAATTATTTTGTGTTTTGCTCCTTCTGTGAAGATTATTACTAATTGTTTAATATCAAATTTCTTAATTAGGTTTTTTTAGCTTTGGATTAATTGATTATGTGTTGAGAGTTTTATGAAGTTGTCAACACTAAAAAAAACATATAGCATGTATTTCAATGATGGGCCATTTGTGCACAGATATGAAAGTATCTCTCTTCATAATCTAATCGAGAAACAATGGTTAATACCACTAAATTCCACTCTTTATTTTTGTGATTGTATATGCACATGCATGACTTCTTGAATCTACATTGTTAGCATCAATGTTGTTAAAAAATCAAATTATTTTCTCATTTTGATTTTGTCTGTCATACTTCTTATGAAATTGTTTATGTAATTATTTTCTGTTTTCCTGCTTCTGTGAAGATTATTACTAATTGTTTAATGTCAACTTTCTTAATTAGTCTTTTTTTAGCTTCGGGTTAATTGATTATAAGTTGAGAATTTGATGAAGTTGTCAACATTTAAAAAAACATATAGCCTATATTTCAATGATAGGCCATTTTTGCACAGTTATGAAAGTATATCTCTTCATAATCTAATGAAGAAACAATGGTCAATACTACTGAATTCCACCTTTTTTGTTGTGATTGTATATGCACATGAATGACTTTTTGAATCTACATTGTTAGCATCAATGTTGTTAAAAAATCAAATTAGATTCTTATTTTGATTTTATTCGTCATACTTCTTATGAAATTTTTTGTCTAATTATTTTGTGTTTTGCTCCTTCTGTGAAGATTATTACTAATTGTTTAATATCAAATTTCTTAATTAGGTTTTTTTAGCTTTGGATTAATTGATTATGTGTTGAGAGTTTTATGAAGTTGTCAACACTAAAAAAAACATATAGCATGTATTTCAATGATGGGCCATTTGTGCACAGGTATGAAAGTATCTCTCTTCATAATCTAATGGAGAAACAATGGTTAATACCACTAAATTCCACTCTTTATTCTTGTGATTGTATATGCACATGAATGACTTCTTGAATCTACATTGTTAGTATCAATGTTGTTAAAAAATCAAATTATTTTCTCATTTTGATTTTGTCTGTCATACTTCTTATGAAATTGTTTGTATAATTATTTTGTGTTTTCCTCCTTCTATGAAGATTATTACTAATTGTTTAATGTCAAATATCTTAATTAGTCCTTTTTTTAGCTTTGGGTTAATTGATTATGTGTTGAGA
>Ga0214542_1009912_pt1 | contig 14359 bp, 11 predicted proteins | sample CNSS1metaG_FD_160096 | JGI IMG/M metagenome (GOLD analysis project Ga0214542, IMG submission 160096) | Root nodule microbial communities from cowpea collected in UCLA plant growth center, Los Angeles, California, USA - CNSS1 | ecosystem: Host-associated > Plants > Roots > Nodule | place: USA...
ATAACATTCATACAAATAATAAATTTGGTCTGAAATTGAGAGAAACATTATAAATATTAGTACTTAATTTTGTAAAAATATTTATACTTAATTATTTTTAATCTTATAAAAAATGGATTACAAAAATGTTTTAATTATTAAAAAAAAAATTGGGACAAAATTGAATCAGATACACATACTTAGGTACTAAATTGAAACAAAAAGACATATGTGGGGACCAAATCGAAATCAATACAATGACATCTAATAGTGACACTGACACGTGGCATTACAATGCCACGTGGTACTGACAATGCCACGTGTCACACACAGGGACTTGACACGTGGCATTTTTTTTAAACAAAAAAAATTAAAAAAAAAATCAAAAAAACCACAGATTGACACGTGGCACGTTGACTAACGGCGTTAGTCAACTCTGTCTGAAAGGGACCTAATTGAAACAATTTTTAAAAGTTGGGATGCAATTGACACCTTTTTTAAAGCGGGTATCAATTTGACACTCTAGTACCAAACTGGGTACCTTACGATTTAAAAGTATGTCTCCTGGATTGAAATGGAATGGAGGCGAATTGGGTTTAAGTATCTATCGTCATCTATATCTAATAAATATAAAAGATCATCTTTATTTATGTATTTAATGAATATAAATTTTATTTTATTCATGTTTTGTTTTTTTCATTGAGAAACATGTAACTTTTTTATTTTAAATATTAATGAATTATATTTTTATAAAAACTAAAAGTTCTAGTAAAAGTATATTATATTATTAGTATTTATATATTTTTAGTATTAAATATAAAAAATAATTATATGAATATAAAAAAGTATTAAATAACAATTAAAAATAAGTAAAATAATTATAAAAATAATATAAATAATTACATAACTAAATTAAGAAAAAAAATAATATACATTTTTTGAACTATATAATAAATTAAAGATGTTTTAACAATTTAAATTAGAAATAAATATAAAAATAAATACAAATATTAAGATAAATATAAAAATAAGAAAATGATATATATATATATATTTATTTATTTATTGATCTCCGTTTCAAATTTAACACAATTAAATATTACAATAATTAATATGAAATCAAATCACATAAAAATTGAGATGATTCAAACAGTATCCATAAAGTTGGTTTAATAATATATTAAAAATAAAACTGCTAAATAAGAAATATTCGATTCAAAGTTTGAGTTACTAAATAAAAAATAAAACTGCTAGAAAAATACATATAGTTTTAAAATTTGACATGCTACGATTTCCAACTCAACAATTGATTTTTTCAATCTTTTAACAATTTGATTTTAAAAATAATAAAAATATTATAATCTTTTTAATAATAAATATGAAAAGTTTATATATGAGTTTAAATTCTACACTAAGTAGAAATAGGAAAACTAAACCATAACAAATTTATTATTTTAGTCCTGGGTACATTAAATATTGTAGTTTATTATGTAAAGTATTTCATTGTTTATTAATGTTAAACTTTTCCGTGTATATCATAATTTCAATAATAATATTAGAGATTTCGTATAAAAAAATAATGAAAGATAAAATAATAAATATCAATCTAGCAATTGGGCCATGCCACCACATACTCTAGCTAAAGCTTCCTGCACCCCTTCAAATTTCACTTACTACCCCCATCAAACACTTTCCCGAACATATTTTGCCTAAGAGGGAGAGTAGTTGATTTCCGGAAAAATATTTGTGGAAAAGTTTATTATATTTTGAAACATGAATTTCTAAAATAAATGATAGGATGTAGAAAAAAAAAATATAGGGTGCATAAAGTAATAACCCATGCCCTTCTGCTTCTTTCAAAAAGAAGGATCTTTTCATGCATTTCCAAATATTTTTCAAATTCTAAAAAAACCCTTTGACTATTTGATTAGAAGCACTAAAATATTAAAAAAATTCAACTTCACCTTCAAAGAATTACCTGCCAAAGTGTTTGTTATTGTCATGTTTTTGATTCAGGAGAAAGAAGTGCATTGAAAAAAAAGTAAGAAGTAAGTAAAAATAGAAATGATTTGGTTCAAAAAGAAATATATGAAAAGGAAAATAGAAATACCATTTGATTGTTAACCTAATTAATTATGTGAAATACAATTTCTTAGACTTTGACAACATGGTTATGTGTTTTGGAAAACTTGTAATTTTCTTATGCATTCATTTGATTGCTTACGTACACGTAAAAGCCTTTCTTATTGATGCAATCTATGGCACAAGGTATGCTTCAGAATTACGAATCCATGAAAAGGAACAAGCTTATTATTATTGAACTCAAACACCAACTTTCTTTTATTTTACTTTTTGGATTCTTTATTTCTATGATATTAATTGTTTGAAAAATGATTATTTGACTATTAAATTTTGACAACTTTTTTTTAATAAATTTAGGTGTTATTTTCTAAGTGGTTTTTTTTTGTCTTTTTTCTCATTTTTAATATTTCAAAACCAAACCATTTAAAAGATGACATGTTATGTTGTAAGAGAAAGTTGTCAAAATTGAGTAGTCAAAATATTATTTTTCTAATTATTTTCAGAGAGTTAAGCCGAAGTGGAAAAGCATTTCTGTATAGTGCGTAATCAATGGCGGATGTTGACTAAAATATCTGGGGGAGCCAAAATAATATACTTAAAATTTACATATTTAATATTACTGTCGTCACTCATTCAATGAAAGTAAATAATATTCTAGTATAGCTATAACTATAAAACAAACTACACCTATCCAATGGATTGTCCATCGTTTTTTCATATTCTTAAACTTATCAAATAATTTAATCATAACTAAATTTTTCAGCTTTTTTTTTCAATATAAATAATCATATTATTTGCAAAATATTTATTTTCCATTTTCCTAATGTGCACATATCAATTCAAAAGTCGCATTTCATTTTATTGTTATGTGATTAACAACCATATTGTCATGTTTTGATCTTCATTCTTCGTTTATCAATTCTAAAAAATGAATTTATTTTTTTATTTTTCATCAATATACCTATTTAAAAAATAAGTTTAAGACTAAAAAATAATTTATCATAACATAATTAATAATTGAGAGACATAATTACTAACAAAAATTGATAATTAATTCACTACCAAGTGAAACATGAGAATTTTGTTTTTCTTGTGTGGTAACGTAACAAAAAGATATCAGGTAAGGGTAAAAAATAAATACAACATGTGAAAAACTAAAAAGACAATAAAAATAAAAAATATCTTAATAATTTGTTTTCTAAATTATATTTGATTTAATATTTTATTATTTATTAATATTAAATGTTATACCCTATAAAAAAAATAAAAAATACATAATTTTATTTTCATTAATTTTTTAATATATTATTATATAATTTAAAAATTTAAAAATATAAATAATTTAACAAATTATAAATATATATAATTTAAAAAAAATAAAAAAGTTTTAAAAAGTTGAAAATGGGGGATGGGGGGGCGGTGGGGCGGCGCTAAACTCCGCCGCTGTGCGTAATGCAACAAGTTCAAGAATTCTCCCGTCGCTTCCTGCAATAAAAACTAATGTTTAAATTTCTAACAATTGGTAATACTTAATATAATAATATACACAAATGTTTGCTTATTTTAATAAGTAATAATTATATTTATTCATATGTTAATATATTTATAAACACTGACTTTTTGCTTTTGTGGGTTAATATAAAAAAAATTTGTTAATCTTATAATTTCAATATAATAATATATAGAGAGAATAAAAAAGTTATTTTAGGAATATCACTACTTAAAAATGTTTTTATTTCTGAATAAAATTTTATTTTATTTATATTTATTAAATGATTTAAATATTGGTCGTTATAATTTTTATTTATTTTTATGATTTTTTTATTCTAGTATATATATTTACATTTTTCGTTTTAGCCCCTATAAAATGTTTTCGAAAGAGACTTGAGAAAAACTGATCAGAAGGACTACAGCGAAAAATATTTTATTTATTTAGTATTAACGGAATAAATTTATAATTCACAAATCTAATCATCAAATGAATAGTTTCTAATGATTGGTTTTGTTGAAATTTATCCCATTTTAATCAGAATTTAAATTAGTTTATTTAAATTAAATTGTCAAATTGGTTGCTGGTAGATCCAGACCTATTAATACCGCAATCAATCTTTACACAAAAAGTTTAAATTTTAATCAGATCAAGCTGTGAATTTAGGTGGGGAAGATTCAGACTTATTAATATCCTGTTATTCTTTGCAGAAATTTTAATTTTATAATTGTCATGGCCCAGTTTCTAAATTTTATATTATCTTCAATTGTCTAACATTTAATTTTTCACTTATCTGAGAGCAGCAGAAATTATGAAATCACTTCCTGATTAAGATGTATAGTTGGGAAGATATTCTAGGAATTATGACATTGCATTATGGAACTATATTTTAAAGCTTATGAATAAAATTTGTTTTTAATAATAACAAAACAAATCTTACCAGCTAAGATTGTCTCGCTTTTTAATTTATTTTCAACATAATTTGGCTATATTCAATTCTATCTATAAATTTTAATTTTATCCTTAAAATTATTCAGACAAAAGTATAAAATATTAAAATATATATGTTCGAAATTATTTAGTTTTCCAGTTAATATATATGTAATAAATTATTTGTAAATCATTATTCAAATAATTCTTCATTAAAAAATATAAATTTTAAAAGTTAAATATTTTATAAACATATTTATTTATTTTAATCGTCATTAAATAAATTTAAGTAAATTAAACTAATTTACATACTTCTTAATAAGAAACAGGTAGGGAAAGGAAAAACATATTAAAAGAGCTTAATTCTATTTCTTAATTTTCGTTTTACAAATCTGTTATTGAAAATCTACTAAAAACCAAATGAAAGATGATTAAAATTAATATATTCCATTATTAGAACATCTTTGTTGGAGAGGTTATATGTTGAATGATAAGATGAAGATCTGAGTTTCATAAGAAATTTTCATTAAAATACATTAATACAAATACAAGAATAAAAAAATTATATTTTTATCCTAAAAAATATTATATTTCACAAATAAACATCAGCGAGTGTGTATCTTACTATAAAAGTATTGCATTGAAGTAAAAACTCCAAAAGAATCTTAAAAGTGATGTGAGAAATATAATAAGGATAAGATCCATTCATTGTAATAAGTTCTTGCTTGACTATATACGTCAATTTGTAATATCTTCACAATGAGGTGATTTCTTTTCTTTGTATTTTCTGTATAATTCTTTTTTTGTATTGCTTTTACCTTAATGGTGAAAAATTAGGATAATTGTGTGTTGCATTTGTAATTATTGAAGTGTATTTTAAGTTTTTTTTTTTTTTTTTTTTTTTTTTTTTTTTTTTTTTTTTTTTTTTTTTTTTTATTTTTTTTTTTTTTTTTTTTTTTTTTTTTGTATATTTAGAATGTAGGTTATGTAGGTGTGAATCTTGTAACACTAACTATTGATATATCAGTGAAACCTTTTAGATAATGTTGGTAGAAAAAAAGTGGATGTAAATTCTTAAATTGAACTAGTATAAAATTTTATGCTTTTGTGTTTTTTCTTTCATTCTTAAATTTGTTTCTTGTAAATTGGCTGTATTTTAATTGCACGTCTTCCGGTCACCTTGTCAATTGAATAAGAAAGTTTCTCTCTTCAAAAACTGTTTTAAAAATTGAAGAAGATAACAGTATTTGAAAAAGAACGGATTTACCCCTCTATTGAAGAAATTCACCCTTCTTGAAGAAATTAGTCATCACCATATTAACAAATACATAACAATACTAAATATAAGTAGGGTTAAATATGTTTTTGGTTCCTCAAGTTTTAGTAAAATTTGGAATTAGTTCCTCATCAAAACTTTTGATCAATTTAGTCCTTCATCTTTCAAAATGCGTGAATTTAGTCCTTTTAACCAAATTTGATTAAGTTTATCTAACGTTTCGAGCGCATTTCATGATAGTATTTAAGTTAACATTGAAACAAAAATGTGTCAAACAGTATAAATAATTTAAATACTATCATGAAATGCGCTTGAAATGTCAGATAAACTTAACAAAATTTGGTTAAAGTACTAAATTCACGCATTTTGGAAGATGAAGGACTAAATTGGTCAAAAGTTTTGATGAGGGACTAAACCCAAATTGCGCTCAAACTTGAGGGACCAAAAACATATTTAACCCATATAAGTATGCAAAACAGAAGAAAACAGAAAATCAAAAGAGAGATATAATCTTGGTAAGATGACAAAGTGGACTTGGCTTGATGGGCCAACCCATAGGTCCGTAAAAAAATGTGGGACGGATTGAAATATTGAGTTTGTTGACCCACAAAAGTCTTTTCACTTGTATATGTTGGTTACTTTCCTTCTTGATTTTTGTACGAATATTCTTATATGAGTGGAAAATATAAATGTTATATATTTTTGAATGTCGTAAAATTTGAAGAATTTATGATGTATGTCAAAGTACAAAAATATAGATATGACAAAAATGTTAAATTATCAAATTATCGTTCAATTACCTAAAGTCTTGTTTAATTTTATAAACTTGTTAAAATTTTTCAATTTATTAAATATCGAAAACTTCGTTATAAGAGAACTACAAAATAAAAAAGGGGACCGACTCGCAACCTCCAAGTCAAAAATTATTATGAATAAACTTTGAATTCGCATTTTCAAAGCTGAACGAGACAGCCCGTCTTGTATTTTGCACACCAAATGCACAGGAGAGTCTAAAGTGACCGGATCTGCCTACGTTACCACATTGTTACCCCGATGATATTCTATAACAAACCCAAACACCAACTTCTCTTATTTTATTTGCTGGATTCTTTGTTTCTATGATACTAATTAATTCTCTTTTAGAGGTCACAGCATTTGAAGCTATGCAGAAGTAGAAGGCAATAAAACTTTGGTGCGATATTCAGCCAAAGCCCATAACGGAAAAACATTTCTGTATAAAGGGTAATGCAGCACCCCAGTCTTCAAATGTGCTCCCGTCACTTGCTGCAATAAACAAGTTACAGAAAAGAATTAGAAATAAAAACTCAATTCCAATATAGCAATTTCAAATCAAAGACAAAACAAAATTATAATCTACTGTTACAATAAATCGCACCTTAACTTATTGGTTTATAAAGCAGGTTAAATTTAAAAAATTTCGTACAAGAAAAGAAGACTACATCAGTCTTTGTTATCAATCGAAAATATGTTACTTTAAGAGGTACCTCTTGAGGCCAATCACCACTCTGTAACTGTGAATTGATTATTAACTTTGCCGCACGATGGAGGGGAATTGGGTCTCTATTGGCCTACATACAGAAGTTAGAAAATGAAAAAGAGAACACGTAAGTCTTTCTGAAAAAGTTGCATAATTTGTGAGAAATAAAGGTGCAGATTAAGAGAATACCTGGCCGGCATGAAGTAAACCCAGTAGAGCCCAAGCTGTTTGAGTAACATGTGATCGATTTCCTTCAAGAGCCACGTACGTCTTCATTGCACAGTGCCATTCATTAACATTTATCATTCATAACATTTAAGCTAATGGAACTTGTAATCATAATTAGTGGGTTAATTACAAACCTTCATTGGACATGAAAGATAACTCTCTCCCCACCCACCATCCTCATTCTGTATTGAGAGTAGAAATTTCGCAGCTTTACGAATGGCTTCACAATCACTGTAAGTCCTTCCAGCAGCATCTAAGCCTCGAAGTGCAAACCAAGAACCGTAAGTGAAGCAAATTCCCCACTCCCCATACCAACCACCATTACTTTTTTGTTCATTTTCAAGGTATTCAACTGCTCTGGCAATGAAATTATCAACATCTTTCTCTCTGTAATTTGGATGTTCCCTTTTGAACGATACCAAAGCCTGAATTGCTGATCCAGTGCATTCAACATATTCGTGCTCAATTATTATGTCAGCAAACATTTCCGTCGGATTCAGCAGCTGCAAATTAATACCAACAATAGATAAAGAATTGTTTTCCCATCTATTATTAATGGATTTATACACATTTTATTTTGTAACCCTAACCTCCAACCATTTTTCAGATCGTGCAGGCTCCCATGCGGTTATACCTCCATTTTTACTCTGTAGTAATCAAAATTGACATGTTCTGTCAAAATCAAACCATACACAAGCAAATTAAAATTTAATAATACTCGCCTGAAGTGACAATATGAAATCGACTGCATCATATAACTTCTGAGTCTCCATTTTTTCTCCCACAATCTCCTCTGACATCGCTGATAGAAGCAGGCAACACTGAAACGTAGGATAATTAATTAATATTGTAAGTTATACATTGATAAAATAAGTTGTTTGTGGTAAGCTCACCTTTAAACATTCTGCAGTGCAGTCAGAAACTTGCCATCCATGGTCCTGGTGAGTGAAGGTCCATGACCCTTTCGAAATTTGACGATACATTTTCTTAAAATCTCCTGACGAATTGTTTTGAACCTGAGATATCATAAATCCATTTTATAGTCATTAACCTACCCAACACTAATTAAAACAAGTTACCTAATCTGTCTGTCAAAATTGTATCATGTGATTATTGAGAAACTTGTTAATTTGACCTGAGATTTCTTAATGAAATCATGGGCTTTTGCAAGTGTGGAACCAAACTCATCCATTAGGTCAGTAGCTAGAAGAGCTTGAACAATGAAGCCTGCATCCCACGTTTGACTACCAGAAGCCTGCATTATATAAACAAGTGAATTACTTAATTTATCTCACTACCTATTTTAAGATTTCCTCTTATTGTTATCAATCACAATAATCTTCAAATATTACAAAATGTGAACACTAAAACATACGATCCAACATACGTGCCTGTACGGTTATTCCATCTTCTGAAAGCCATAGATAATCAGGAACCCTTGCAAGATGCTTCTTAATAGCTTCTCCATTTGGATCTTCCACCCCACAAACAAGCATACATAAAATCTGGACAATATACAAGCACATTAAAGGCAAGTTAATATTTTTCATATGAGAAATCATTGACTTATTTATCCATTTGATCTCGTATTATTCTCATTTTACCTTTTCCACACACGCAGGGTCCATATATCGACTATTTTCATCTTCATAATGAATGTGCTCCATTGTTAGTTTAAGTGCTTTTTCTCTAACCAGCTTACTCAAGGGCCAACGTCTAAGAATGGGCTCAGCAAAAAAATAAGCGCCATCCCATATTAGATCTTGTATCCAATGACGGGGAGAGTAAAGATCTTCCTGTAATTTATAAATCAACAATTATATATATTTTTATATAATTTTAAGTTTTCTCTTCAAAATTATACTTCACGTTTTACCTAAATTTAAAAATACGTGTGCAATTAATTACCTTTGCACACTTATGACGTGCTTTCTTCCACATATTTTCGTTATATGGTTCAGTAAACAGCTCATCTCTCAAATTCAGAATTAATGGTGTGATTGGACCCGTAAATTTTTTTCCATATAGGTAAGACATAGGCATATATATCAATCGACAATAACACCACATTTTTCCTGCATAGTTTTGAGAAAAAATTGAGATAAAAAACTTCCATCAACAAATAACTAAATATTGCATATTCACTTATTCACATATTATTTATTGTTTCAGAGAGTATAGAATGAAATTAATTATTTCAACCTGGATGCATAGGAAAAAAATTAGGAAGCATCCAAAATTCGGGTGGCAAAGGATGGCTTCCACTCCAATCAACTATACCAAGAACCTACAAGAATAAAATTATTTAAATTAGTAAAATATGTATGTATGTATGTATATGTATTGTATTTAAATATTGAATGAACTTACTGAAAGCCAGAATTTTCCCCATTGAGGAATATGAGTTACAGTGCCGTGTTCATGAATCCATTTTCGTCCTTTAGCACAAGCATTGTTAAGACCTCCATTTGGTCCTTCTCCCAGAATTCGCATACATATGTAATTAAGTGTAGTACAAAACATCACACTCTCACCCTCTATGTGTAGTCCCCACCCTCCGTCTTCGTTCTTCATATCATTATTTTGTATTAGTTGTTGAGTGTTGTCATAAAACAAAAACAATTTTATAAATTAAAAATAAATGAAATAAGAAAGAGTAAATATATCTAGTTGCTTTTTTTTGTCTCCGTGTTCACAATAACATGCATACCTGATGATAGTATACATAACGAAGAATTTCTTTGCGATGTTCTTCCGAAAATACAGAATCAAGATGTCCGATAACGTACAAGGAAATGACCTGTAGTATTTTAAATAGAAAAACAAAAATAAGGTTAACCATTATTCAACATACAAACTTAAACTTAACAAAAGATATCTTATAAAGAACAATTTATCTATAACATGATTATATATTGTTTATAACGTAAATAAAAGAAGTCTCACTATAAATAAGGTTAATATAGAATATATAAGTGGATGTGAACCTCACTTTATAAGTCAAATTTTGTGGAGTTAAATCAGACTTAAAATTTACTTTAATATGATATCAGACTCATTATTTAAAGTCTATACTAACAAAATTTGTATTTATTAGACATAATTTCACACACGAAATATATATAACTCGACATATGAGAGATGTGATGAAAATCCCGAATCAATTAAAGATAATGTCTATTTAGAGTATATAAATAATTTTCTCATCAAATTTAAATAAAATATATTATCAGAATTGTTTTATATATATAATATTAATATAAAGAAGGTGAAGTTACCATGGGAGGGATAAAAAAGAGGCAACCAGAAATGTGAGCTGGCCAATAACCGTCACTAGTCTGCAAAGCGGATAAGTAATGGACAGCTCTCTTCATTGCGAGCGTAGTTTTCTGAGATGTAATCTTCTCACCATCTTCAATCTTCACTCTTTCTATGGTTTGTTTGAAATTGTTTTCCCTTAGAATCTGTATAAGCCATCATCAAACATATAAAGCACATCACAACACCATACTTACACTAACATTACGTTAGAGAACGTTAGTTACCTGAAACCGCCAAATTCGATCACCACAGGCTCTGAATTTGAAGCGATTTCGATAGAAATCTTGACGAGCAGCTTCAACTTCGGCTCTTTCCTCATCAGTTCCTGCTTCTGCATCAAACTCCCATGCTTGCCTTCCCACAAAGTTGTTAGTGCTGAATAGGTGTGGATTATCCGCTCCCTCTCCTATCTTTAGCCTCCACATTTTTTTTCTCTTTCGCTGCACAATGCAATCACCCTTCTTCCTAAATGCATTTTAATTACCAATTTTCTTTCTAGCTGGACTTATAGTTTTATTCAAAATTTAATTACCAAATATATTCTTTAATTTTTTTATGAATGCCATTTATTAAAAAATGTTGATAGATGAATTAGATTGGATTTTATTGCGTGAATCGTATTTTTAATGAATTTTCTTAACTTATGAAAACTCTCTGTTCTATCTGTCGTTACACTCCCATTTTCTGTGTTTTCATACGATTAAAGCAATTAAAAAAAGCATCAAACTTCTATCGGTATAATTTAGTTAAAAAATAATGTAATTTAGTTAAAAAATAAAACAGTAATTTGATCCAAACATAGGACAGTTAAAAAAAAAATTCAGTTCACAGTTCAATTTATTTTATGATTTAGTTCGATTCAATTTACTTTTTTTAGAATAAAAATATAATTTTATTGGTCTAAACTATTTTTTAGTTCAGTTCATTTGAACTATTTTTAATTTAATGTATTTTGTAATAATATAATACAATCTAATAATTTTGTCCACCCTAAAGTTTCGTGGTGTCCCTGTTATTGGCACCGTGTGCCTTTGGGAGAGGATAATGAGTTGGTGTTTGGGTTGAAAGAAGGTTGTGATGAATTAAGTTTGATTCGAGGGATATAGGTGAGTTAGATGAAGATGATAAAAATTAATTGAAATTGTGAAGCGTAAAAAGGTGATGAATTTTGTGTAGGTATTGGATGATGGTAGTAATGGGCTTTTGGGTTGGCAACTCGTGTGTAATGAAGAGGAAGAGATTCTCTTACGGCGATGATTGGTTATATACTCTAAAAAATATGAAATTATAAAATGTAATGAGTTATAAAACCCGTGAGAGAATAGGATCTTAAGTTAATAATTTTTCTTTTCCATTCATTCACCGGAAGAGGCACAACTTTTGACTTTAGCATTCCTTTGTGCCGCCGCCACACTAATTTACAAAAGAAGAAAGTGGAGAGTTCACGGCTCTTACAATTACAACTACAACATGTTTAATCACTTGATGCAGCCATGTAAGTGACATTTTAATAAAACAGTCAAATTCAAGTGGAGAACCAAACATTGTTGTATCATAAATAAAAAGAAAAATACTATTTAAACAAAGCAAAAGAAGAAAAACCTGATTATGGAGTTCTTAGGTATTTATCTTTAACGACCCAGTCTAACATAACCCTGCAGTTTTATCATCATTTGCTTTAAGCAAGATTGATCTGATCTTACTGCAAAATGGTGTCAACTTTATATAGTGTTAATTGAAGTTATCATCAACATCAGATGAAATGACAAGTTTACAAAATGACATGCAACCACGTGTATTGGCTTTACAAGATGACTGTGCCAATAAAGATCGTGTATAGATATTTAAATGTAGGTAGATGATGATAGCTTCACAATCATTATATTTTTTACAACCAATCACTTATTACTTTTTATTAACTATGGTAATATACTCTTTTTTTTCTTCTAAAAGATTGTAAAGAAAAAAAAGGAATTATGATTTCTATTTTTTTTTTTTGAAAAGGTGGTTTGAAATTTAATAACAATAAATTTTATATAGATAAATAATAGAAAGCTTATGAACATATTATAAATGTTAAATTAGTTTTCGGATTATTTTATATCAAAAAGCGACTTAAATCTTAGACAAGAGAGATAACTTTCACTATTGAAAATTTTAGTGAGAACATAATATAAGAAAATTTATAACCTTAAAAAATAATTGTTTACATAGTATGCATTACAAAATCAAACTTTATATATATATATATATATATATATATATATATATATATCAATTATATTTTTTTTAATTTTTATTACTTTTAATTTATACTAAAACTTAAAAAAAGAGAGAACTTATAATACTACGATCGAATGTTTAATATTACTTTAATAAATAATAATTATATTTATTCATATATTAATAAATAATAAATTTTGTTATGGATGGATGGATTCCATTTATTAAAAATTGGTCATAGTTTATGTCTATTCATATCATACTTTGTCCATACATGACATATTCTTTTGTGTTTATAGAAAATAGAACTTGGAATATTAAAAAGAGAGAAATAGAGAAACCAAACGTTGTATAAAAAAAAAAAATTATTTGAAGAAAGGAAAAAGAAGAAGAAACCTGATTATGGAGTTGTTAGGTATTTATCTTTAACGATCCACTCTAACATACCCCTGCAGTTTTATCAGTAAGTTAATTTGTCATCTTTCTGCTTGCTTGTGAAAAATTAGTATCACATGTTTAAGGGGATTTCATCAAGTCCTGCAGTTTTTCCATAAAGATAAAAGGGACCTTACGGCACACCGGAAAAGATGGAAAGATGAACTGAGGAAAATGTGGGTGGTTTTGGTATGTTTTAGTAGAGATTGAGTGGATTTGCACTCTTTATCACATTCTTCCCGACCAGTTGTTTCGGTTCAAATCTTTTTATAAAGGTTCAAGCAGTTTTTTCATGACTCATGTCAATGGGCTAAATTATTTCGTAAGCATTTCTAAAAGAATATAAGGAGATTATGAAATAATCTTTCTATAAGTTAAAAAACATCTTATATAAAAACTTGTATAGGAGAACTTTCACAAATTAATTTATACATAAAACACAATTTAATTAAAATTGGGAAAAACTGATTTATTTAGATAGTCTAATGCATTAAACTATTGAGGTTACTTCTTTGTGCTATTTTCTTGTAGTATCACAGAATAAAAAATATTAATGTGTCGTTTTCATAGTATGTTTAGAATTTATTATTTATTATGGACTGTGTAATTGAGAATATCTTAATGTGTAATTCGAAACAGGAATTTTATATGGTATAATTTGGAAATATCCCAAAATACATATTCTATAATATATAGTTTTGAATTGAGTATAATAGATTATAGAATATAGTTTCAAATTGGTTACAAGACTTTATGAAATAGATAAGTTGCTTTTTTTATTTTTTCATATTATCATGATAAGAGAAGAAATTATGAATTGCATTAAGAAAAGCCTAACTATTGAATCTAAGTTCAAGAGCCGTATATGTAAGTGAAGCATACTCTTGTATTGCGAGAT
>Ga0214542_1009921_pt1 | contig 14343 bp, 5 predicted proteins | sample CNSS1metaG_FD_160096 | JGI IMG/M metagenome (GOLD analysis project Ga0214542, IMG submission 160096) | Root nodule microbial communities from cowpea collected in UCLA plant growth center, Los Angeles, California, USA - CNSS1 | ecosystem: Host-associated > Plants > Roots > Nodule | place: USA...
ACTCGCTCTCTTCATCAACTTGAACATCTCGGCTCATAATCACCTTCTTTGTTATTGGGTTGAACAACCTATACGCCTTGGTTTTTTCATCGTACCCAATAAACATGTACTTCTTGCTCCGATCTTCAAGTTTGGTCCTTTGTTGAGCTGGAATATGACCATAAGCAATGCTGCCAAACACTTTGAGGTGAGACACACTCGGCTTTCTTCCACTCCAGACTTCTTGCGGTGTTTTCTCGTTCAGCTTAGCATGTGGACATCTATTTTGCACATAGATGGCACATTGCACTGCTTCCGCCCAGAACTCCTTAGGCACGTTCTTGCTTTTCAACATTGTACGAACCATGTCAAGTATGGTTCGATTTTTCCTCTCAGCTACTCCATTCTGTTGGGGTGAGTATGGTGCTGTCAGAAATCTCCTTCTTCCTTGCTCCTCACAATACTTCATGAGCTCAAATGAGTTGAACTCGCCTCCTCGATCAGACCTAACAGATTTGATAGGCATGTCGGTCTCCTCTTCAACCATTGCTTTGAACTTTTTATACACTTGGAACACCTCAGATTTCTCCTTCAAAAAATACACCCATGTTTTTCTTGAAAAATCATCTATGAAAGAAATGAAATACCTTTTCCCACTGAAAGATTCAGGGGTAATTGGTCCACAAATGTCTATGTGAATTAATCTGAGTTGTTCCTTTGCCCGGTACTCGGCAGTCCTTGGAAATGAGGTCCTTGGATGCTTTCCGAGCATGCACTCTTCACAAAATTTCTTTTCAAACTCCACAGTCGGGAGTCCTCGCACCATCTCCTTTTTCACCAACTCGACTAGTCCACCAAAATGTAAGTGGCCAAACCGGAAGTGCCACATCATAGCTTCATCCTTCACATCAAGTTTCAAGCACCTCTGTTGGACTATTTTCAAGTCCAGCTTGTACATCCTGTTCTTCTTCATCTCTACTCGGTCAATCAATCGATCCGACTTGTCTTTCAAGTATAGTACTCGGTCTTTCATCAGAACCGAGTAGCCTTTCTCCATCAGCTGGCCCATGCTCAATATGTTGCTCTTCAGATCGGGTACATAGTACACATCTCTGATTTCTCCTACTCGGTTGTTCTTCTGTAGGTACCAGATTGTACCCCGGCCTTTTACTGCCACCTTTGATGCATCTCCAAATGATACGTGTCCAACGTCAACTTTGGTGAGCTCCTTAAAAAGATTCTCGTCCCCGCACATGTGGTTGCTTGCTCCTGTATCAAGGTACCAAACTGAGTTGTCAGAACAGCTCGGCACCTGCCTCCTGGACATCATCAATATTCCTTCTTCCTTAGGATCCTCAGAAAGGAAGTTCGTTTCCTTCTTACTTTCAGATCGACAATCCTTCGCGAAATGTCCAACCTTCCCACAATTGTAACATTTGACTTCTGAGTAGCAGTCTTTAGAAAAATGACCGTACTTACCACATTTCAAGCATTCAACTCCTGAGTTGTTCGACTGACCTCCTCGACCTCTACCACCACGACCTCCACCTTGTCCTCGTCCACGCCAATTTTGTTGGCCGACCTGTTCTTGACCTCTTTCATATCCTCCTCTACCTCTACCACCTCAGCCTCGAGTGTTCTGAGTATAAGGAACCTTCTTCTCCCTAATGGTTGCCTTTGCTTCGAGTGCTTGATCAAGGGACTCCTCCTTCTTCTTCCTTCTCTGCTGCTCATGCGCTTCAAGCGACCCAACAAGCTCTTCCACCGAGAGCGTTGCGCAAACTATATTCTCGAAGTCGTCGGTTAACGACCTCAAGATTTTCTCCACCACTCGGCAAGCGGGCAGCGTCTCTCCATTTCTACCGAGCTAATTTGCTACGGTCTCAACTCGGGAGACGTACTCGGCAACCCCTTCATCTTCCTTTATCCTCATCCTTTCAAGCTCGCCTCTGAGAGTTTGAAGCCGAACTTGCTTGACACGGTTATCCCCTTTGTATGCCTTCTCCAGAATATCCCACGCTTCTTTTGAAGACATAGCATTTGCTATCTTCTCAAAGCCGAACTCATCAACAGCGTGATACAGCACGTACAAAGCCGTTTTGTCCTTTACTCGTGTTGCTTCTAACGTAGCAAGTTAAGCTATCGTCATTTCTCCAATATCCTCTGGTTCTTGGTGCCCATTTTCGACCACCTCCCATACTTCTTAGGAACCAAGGAGAGCCTTCATCTGCAGACTCTAGTTATCATAGTTGACGCCATTTGATAACTTCGGCAGGGGCATGCTGTTAGCTAAGCTGGCCATCTCGATCAAACTCTCTAACTCACTCAAACACTCAGGCTCTCAAGCTCTGATACTAATTTGTTGACATACAAGTCTCTTTGGATAAACACTCTTTGATATTGAGATTTGTTGTGTTTTGAAATGAAGCACTACATGGTCCTTTTATAGGCCTGTGGACATGACCCCTCAACTACATTCATTAAATATAACTACTACCTAACTCACAATTAATACAACAACTTTCAACTACCCACCTTCCAACTACCAACTACCCACATTTAAGTTTACCTAACACTTAGAAGGAAGCGCGAACAATCATGAAGACGAGAATAGATGCAAGAACAAATGATGAAGAGGAGCAACAGGAGAAACGCGAGTGGCAGTAAACAAGAAGCGCAAAATGAAGGACAATGTCTCAATTCACCTCGACCAAAAACATACGTAAAAGATGTAGTCGATTTTAAACTGACTGTACATATTATATAATTTTTTTTCTAATATAGTGGCATTTTATTATAATCGTTGTCATATATGTCTCTAAAAAGTGTTTTTCTTCTAGAAATAGTATTATAATTTGATAAATGCGATAAATTAGGAATATTGATTTTTAGAAAAATAATAATTAACAAAGGTTACATAAAAGAGTTATGGTCCCTATCTGAGAGCATGTACAATATTATTATGTTCTTTTCTCTTTTTTCTTTATCCCTATCAGAAGAGAAAATCAAGAAGTATGCTTCCATATTATTTACGGTTGGACGATTAGATACCAAAATTTATTATCTATTGTTCCCAATGACCAATCCAGGTATGCTTCCGTATTTAATTCTTTCAGATATTGGGAATTGATTAATTACCTATAGGGTTTATTGCTTTTTTATATTTTATAAACATACAATTGGTATCAGAGCTATGTTAGTTTATGATTGAGGTCCCTTAGTTCCATGAACTATAATTGTGTGAAATCCCAATTATGAGATTTTGAAACCCTAACAAAGAAAATCCCCAAATCTGGTCTCGTTGTCCTCTCTCAAGGGTTTCGAAGAACCATAAAACTCTTTTATATCATGGAAAACCCAATCTCGTGGGTTTATCGAACCACATCCATATTGGCAAGACAGATTGAACCCCTTTATGTTCGCATAGGTTCAATCTAGCTAGCGACGCATTTTCGAACCTGCTCCATCATTCTTCTTTCTCGTCTCCACACAATTGAGGCACCTTTAGGTTTCTTCGGGTGGTCCTTGTTCATTGGTATGTTCACAATGAAGAATATGTCCATGGATTTTTCTTACATCATGATCGCTCAATGTAAGTAGAAGAAGAAGAAGAAATTTGGTACGAATTAATGGATTTGGTTATTATCTACGTTCAAAATTTGTAAAAAATGAAAAATTTTCATAAATAAATTGATGTTATTAATAAATTACCTACGAAACTTATTCCGTAAATAATTAGATCGTAGATAATTATATCCATGAGAATGTGCATACGTAGATAATTTTATATACACAAATACTCATGAGAATGAAAAATTTGTCAGTACTCAAATCACCAACTATATCGATAACTATTTATTGAATATAAAATTAAATATACATTAATATTTAAGTTTTTTTTGTTAACATTAAGTAAAGGAAATTTATTCGTTGTACCTACCATCAAAATCTAATAAATTATTTCCAGAGACATGAGGGAGTAATAAGAGTCCATGATATTAATATGGGAAAGCACGTAGTCCAAAACAGGGGTAAGACAAACCATTTAAGGAGGAGTACAACTGAAGTTAAACTTTTGAAAGGGGTACTCAACCATTTGATATAAATTTAGATCCACTGTACATTAATATTTAAGGAGGAAGTGTCTTTAATAAGGGTTTGCTCATAAATCTCTTTGGTGTTTCTCCTCAAAGAACCCGTAAGTGGTATCTCTTGTTACCTCCACGGGTCCATCTTCTCCTTCCTTTTGCACTACCACCTGCAACCAATGCTTCACTGTTCCTTTCCTTGCCTTTGTACTCTATTTTCTGCCCTTCTCATTACTAACTACTAATCTAATCGCTCACATCGGTATTCTCAATTTGTTCATTCTCTCAATTGCTCTTCATTTCTGTCATATTTTGTGCCCCATCATTTTTTTTTTGTTGTTAAAATTTTGTATCAATCTCTCCATGATGTTATTACTGCATATTGTATGAAAAATATGTCATTATGTGTTGTTGCTTCTCACTGATTATGAAATAATCTTCAAATTTTAAAAAAAAATCATAAAGAGTTAAAAGTATTTTAAATTATAGCCTTTAAATTATTTTAGTCCTTGAACACAGCTTTTTTAAATAATTTAAAAATATTTAAGAAATATGAAAACTAAAATATAAGCCCTAGCCTTCTAAGTTCACACCTATGTAATATTGTAATACTCCTGCTAACACTACAACAAAAACAATTTTTACTAGAGATTATTTATGGCATTTCCGGGGGTTTTAATCCCCACTAAAGGAGTTTCCGGCAGTTTGTTTTTCTTCTAGAAAAACTAGCGTCGTTAACGGATTACCGGCGATTTTGACTAACCCTTGGTAAAACAGCACTTACCAGCAGTTTTGAAACCCCTGGTAATTACCAGCGGTTTCAAACCCCTGGTATTTATTTGAGGTTTTAAAACCCCTGGTAATTACCGACGGTTTTGGAACCCTAGTATTTATCGCGATTTTGTAATTGTAGTTCCTATTCCTTGTATGTAGTTTTAAATCCTTTATACGGTATAATAATACAAAAAGTCCATTTTTACCCCTACAATGCAATTTATTATTTATTGATGTTTTTACTTTTCAAATTTCCTTAATTTTATTTATTATACTTTTTGAATGCATAAAATTCATAAAACATATGAAAAGAAAAAATTCTAACATTTATATATTTGTTTATAACTAAATATAACATTCATAAAAACAAGAAACATAGTCAATAAGTTCAAAATAAATAAAAAAGTTTAAACGTTCAAACTAGTGAAATATTAAAATATCTTTGTTATACTTATTATAAAGTCAAATAAAATGAAAGTCTAATAAGATTCTTCAACTACAATGAAAGAAAACTAATCATGTATAAAGTCAAATAAAGTACAATGAAATAAAGTTTAGAATGAAAGAAAATACAATGTAATGAAAGAAAGTTTAGAATATTTATCACACCCTTCATATAAACTCTCATTACCTTCTTGCATCAATTGAAAAAAGTCTCCAAGATTTATGGCTTGACTCTCCACTCGTTTCCTTATCATCCCCCATGCCATCATTATATTGATGATATCCAAATGCATCATTAATCATGTCCAAACCTACTTGATTACATGTTTTATTGGCTGAAGATCTTTCCAAACTTTCTTGAATTATATACTCTCTTACAGCGTAAGAAAAAAGTATCATTAATCCATTAAGCATTTGTGGGTCATAGCCTCTCATAGTCGAGCTTCTCTGACTGCAAATGAAAAAGAAAGAGTGAGGTAACTTGAACTTTAACAAACAGCTAAAATGAAAAGAAGAAAATGTTATGTTTGTAGAGAAATAATGAAAATTTCAGTCATATTTCATTCATTATATGACTATTTAAGGAAATCAACTTGTTAGAAAGATAAAGCGTCTATACTAAGAGCAGCAAAGGACACATTGAGCTCTCTGATGGCTGAAGTTGATCAACTAAGCAAAAGGAATCAGGGTTTGACATCATTTTTGCCATCCAAAGAACCTATAACTGAAGAAAGCAAGGCTAGATTATCTCCGAATGAAAGATTAAGTGTCTGAGTTTCTCATGTACCCGAATCAAGCTCGTCACAGGAGCGAATGGTGGAGTTGCAAGTGAATGTGAGAGCACAAGTTTCTCAAATTGATTTGTCAATCTGCTTATTGGAATTCTTAAAATAGTGTCTCAGCGTGAGCTTGGTTTCCATGGACGCAAACACCCACATTGCAGAAGGGAATAATACCGTCATTCATCAACTTACCTTCAGATTAAGGATTATTCAGGTATGTGTATGTTTATCTCTAGAACAATTCATGAAATACTGTACATAGTTAGACTCAAATGTTATACGATAATGGAAGCTGTTGTCATGTATAATTTTTGTTTTACATTGTCGGTTCAACAGACAATACCATTGTCATATAGTATAGTATAAGATTTGGTATATAGACAATACGATAGACAATACTATAGTATAAGATTTGGTATATAGACTACACTATTAATACGATATATCAAAATACCAGGATGCATATATTTACATTGATTATTTTATTTTACAAAAAAACTATAGTTATGGAAACAACTCTATCAACTAATATTGTTTCGTGTTACATACATATTTTTTATTGTATTGTAAATATTTTTCTTAGTATAAGGCTACGAGTATTAATTAGTTGATTATAATTAGGCTTTTTACAGGAACAAATTGCCTATGCGCCTTTGATTTAAACCAAGTCAAGTATTTTCACCTGCTACTTCTCCAGTTCTTATATTGAATCAAGCTATATATAAATAGGATGGTCCACAGGATCAAAACACATAAACTATATAAAGTTGTAATTAATTATACATATCAGCAACTGGTATATATATGTATGTATACACGTTGATAGCCACATGTGGCTAAAATATACGTGAGGGAGATAGAAAATATATATTATGCATTTAAAGAAAGTTGAGAAGCTCAACGAACCTACATCAAATTGTAGACCTAAATAACTTTAGAACTATCATTAAAAAATCCAAACAATGAGCTTCAATTACCAACCAGCATTCAGTATCATAAACCAAGGATTTTACTGTTAACAGTACAGTAATGAGTATTATATAGGGAAAAGGTCTCAGACACTCTATACCTCTAACTACTTTATTCAATAAAGCAATTCTTCAAATAACTCTTAAACTGTTAGCAGATTACAAATTGTCCTGATTTCACTTATTACATCAATATCTATCCATCAACAATGCACCAAGTTACTAAAAAGAATATACCCTTAAATCAAACTCATTTTACCCCTACTCACACGGATCAAGACAACCAACTTTGGGCATTAATATCAGCTTTAACCAAGTTTATATATATTAACCAAGTTCCTGAAGTGCAAAATTTAAATGTGTGCTAAGTAAACTAATCATTTACTCTCATCTAAATTTAAATTAGAGATTGCCTAATCCAGAACTCACTATGTTGGATTATCATGCATCAGATTGCTTATCATAAAATGTCAGCATTTTAACAACTTACTCACTTTGACTTTAGCATCCACTGCTTTTGTTGAGGAGAGAAAATCTGTTTTTGTTAGCGGGAGGTTATTGTAACCTCTGAGAATAAACCTTCCTTAAAATTAATGATTTTTGTACTAAATTCTTTCTTTTTACTTTACACTTGATAAACATATCTTGAAATTTAATAAACATGTATACCTAGTGATAATATATGTAGCGGGGAATTTTTTTGTGATGCTCTTCTGGAAATATTGATTTGAGATGCCCTGTAATGTACATACAAAGTACCTACCATGATTTCCACAAGTAAAAATTAATAATATTCTTTAATCCATAAAAATAGTAGACTTTAATTTTATATTGATACTTAATTGTAAGGCTCCACTTTACTTTCATTGGTCTAGTATCTGACAGAATGCAGGACTTACCTATCGTTAACAAACCTCCACTTTTCAATGTCCAATCCAACACATCTATACCAACATAAAGGAAGATAAAGATTTCAAGAACAAAAGAGAGTTGCAAAAGCATGTCTGTAACAACAAGCAAGGAAAAACAAGTTAGACAGTGTTACAACTCCCAATAGATCCCTATATAGTTTAAAGAATCTGATTGGAGAAATACTTGGTAGCCTTAGGCTATATATTTAAAAAGGAAAATAAAGGTTTCTAATATTTAAATCAATAATTGTTAAACAAAAATGCAAAGATTTGTGTAAGCCTCTGGTGTGTTTGCTGGTGTATTTATTAAAGGCCTGCATACGACAAATTGTTTTCTTTGCCTTTGCATCAATATTCTCAACTTCATCTTCATTTATGACCAAACAATTGTAAGGAAGCTGGAATTTGGGACCAGTGTTCGTGGTGGTGTTTTTTTCTTAATATATATGTTCTTACATATTAATATATATATATATATATATATATATAATTCATACGAGATATAAATTATATTATGTTTATTTTAAAATATTATGAGAACACATATACGACATATATATATATATAATATATTTATAAGAGATATATAATTGAATAACATAGATTATGCAACAAAAGGAAAAATAAAAACACAAAAATTTAATCACAATCAATTATAACAATAAGCAGGTTTTAATAAAAGTGGTTTTTACATTTAATCTCTAAAGGCACTCCCAAATCTGAATGAATGATCAGGTAATATTTTAGAGTAAGTTAAGTTGTATAAGGGGATATGACTTTATGATACTTAACTATACCAATAAGTTGGTTTAAGTAAAAGTGAGTCTGAATGAAAGATTAAGCAATATTTCATCCAAAGATAGTGAAAGGGGATATGTAGAGTGTGAACCTTAGCTAGTCTTACAGGGCATGCAAGTTCTAGGTCTTCGAATGGGGTCATCCCTGCATATTGTTTCCTACAGATTCAATCTTTCTAAACACAATTAAGTCTCCAATAGCATTAGGTTTGCAGAAGCCTATGTCCAAAAGAATCAAAGAGATCATGGATAAAGAAATGAAAGACCGTAAGGACAAATTAGTAAGTTGAACCAGAGAAATCTAAAGTCTGAAATGATTTCATGATATTACTGTTGCTAGGTATACTAACAAGGCTTCTGCTCAAGCTCAAGAATATAAGCTTTGCAAGGACTCCAATAAAATCATTTTCTCCCTATTATCACCCTCTGCAATCAAAGTTATTAGTTAATATAAACTACTTGCCTATGACATAATTTAAAATATAAACTAAAACTAAAAGTAGAAACTAACCACCTAAAAAAGAACCTTCATACCTTTATGTTTGTTTCGTCTGTCAAGAAGTTTTGTCCCAATTCAGAAAATATACAGTAAAATCAGTAGCACGATCATAGAGTCAGATTAATATCAACGCAATTTTTTATGAAAACTATTCTATATTAGTCTTATAGTGAGCACAAAATAACTAAACTAAACAAAAAATATCCAATATCTAAAAACTCCTAGTGAGCACAAAAAAACAGAAGAATAAAGTGTTTGATCTGAACACAAAAAAAGGAAAGAATATACCTTGCAACATCCATGAAACCAAGTGATGTCATCTGTTATCTGCATTTCACAAGCTGATAAATAATGTTTTCAATCACCTAATCATTATACAAGAGAACTACCCACTTTTCCATATCCACCTCATTCTAAACTAGCATACTAGATAGAATTCTTCTTTTGTTTACTTTTTGTTTACTTCCTTAGAATTTGGACTACTCCTAGCTTTAGAAATGCTTAGGGGCATATAGCCAACTCCATTCTACGCTAGTTATTAATGTGTTTTTTGTGTCTGGATGATTTTGGTTTTTCTTCTAACTTCCTAATAAAAAGAACTAGTAATGCAGAATAATTTTTTAAATGAGTCAATTAGTTAAACAAGAAGACCAATTTCGACTGATACAAGACAATGATGAAACAAAATCAGGAAAGTCAAGAAAATCAGTAGAACTCCAAAACAACCAGATAACTACAAAACAAAATCAGGGAAGTTAGGGCAAAATCAAGAGATAAATAAATAAACCTATTCGAGGTGAGAACGGTGAGAGACACGCTGAAATCAGAGAGACGAAATTGAACTGAGACGAAATCAAAGAGATGAAATCGAAAGAATGACGAAATTGAAAGCATGGAAAACGATGTTTATTACCTGAACTGAATTCAAGGAGAAAGATAAAATCAAAAACGTCTTCCTCCGAAGGCTGAGCCACAATTCCTAGGACACGATCGATGAAAGTAATGAGACGAAATTGAAAATTGAAATCGAAAGAGGTGAAGTCAGAGAGATGAAGATGAAGTCGAAAGCCACCGAGTCAAAAATAAAAATGAAAGAAACGAAAATGATTGAATTGAGAGGTAAACAATTTACCTTGAGTGAAGGAGTTTCATAAGCCACCGCGACACCTTCTTCCTCCTCAGCGAAAGAGTTTCATGAGCCACAACGACACTTTTCTTCTTCCTCAACAAAAGAGTTTCAAGAACATAGTCAAATTAAAATTTTAAAATATTATAAAATTTTTCTGGGTTTCTTTTAAACCCCTGATACTTAAAAGGGGTTTATAAAACCTCTGTTATCTACATCTATTAACAGAGGTTATTATAACCTCTCGTAAAAACTCTCAACTATAATAATATATTCTTGTAGTGTAAGGTGATGCTAAATAAAATATTATAGAAAGAAAAACAAAATTAAAGATCTACTTAAAAAATGGAGAACAACTTGAAAAAAAATGGAGACCTACATTAAATAATTTTTTAAAATGTATTGTAAATAATTATTTTATTGTGTAAATTAATATTTTTGGTAGAATAGTAATTTAAAATTTAAAAAACATTATGATGAAATTGAAAAATAATATATTATATGCAGAAACCGGGTTTGGTAGATATCCTTCACATCTTTAAGATATGTTTGGCTCTCTTTTAAACACGCCAATGAGAGTACATATATGATTGCTAGAAAGTATGCAACTTACATAAAGTATTACATTTAAAATATATAAATAACAATTTAATTATTGTCATATTTTTTTTTTATATGGAATTTGACATCAACAAGGTAATATATATAACAATGATAAAACAGTTAAATTAATAGAAATAATATGCTATAAAATCTATCATGTGTTGCATATAAATAATATATATCTTCCACATAAAATAATTTTTGAGATTACTAATTAAAATTTATTAGCTTCATTTAGTTGATACGCATACACTATTTTACAAAAATATATTTTAATTCTTGTAACAAAATTATCTTACTGTCCTTTAATATTGTGCCAAAAACGAAAAGATTTAAATGTGATAATTTTTTATTCAACCTATTTATTAAACTCTAAATAAAAAAAAGTATCTCATGTGATTTTTTTCTGACCACCATATTATTTAATTTTTAAAATACTTATGAAGTGATATAATATTTCGAATTTGATACAAATTAAAAGTTAACTGGTATTTAAAAAGGGATTTAATTTCAATTCATTCCATACTATTAATAAAATTATCTTAAAAGACTTTTCCATGATTATGATTTTTATTTAGAATTGTTATTTTATAAAATTTATAAAACTTTTCCATGATAAATATCTATCGATCATCATCTAATCCTATTATTATTCTTTATACTTAACCATGATACACTAAAATATATTAGGAGTGATGAGGTGGGTTTAGTCCCTCCTATCGACAAAATTTGGATAAATAAGATAAGTTTGATGGGTATAAAAGAAGGGTTGAAGAAGTTGTGGGTTCAGCTCCTCCCACTAACAACTAATAATTGTCGATAAAAAACAATACTAAAAAGTATTAAAATACATAAAATATATAATTTTTGTGATTTGAAATCATTTTCTAATATTTAAATCTTGCCTATCAAATGTGGATAAATTATTAATATTGAAACTAGAGATTACACCATAATTTGCAGGTAAATCAATAATATAAGTATTATTATTTATTTTCTTAAGAACTTGAAATGAACCATCTCTTCTAGGCAAGAGATTATATTTCCTTTTTGGAAGGAAACCTTTTTGTCCTTAAGTGAACCTACACCTAATCGCCATGTTGAAACAAGATCTTATTTCTTTCTGAGTTAGCATTAGAATCTAACTTTTCCATCTGTTTTTCTATTTGGGCCTTTACATCCTTATACAAGTTCCTGAAAAAAGTAGCTTTGACAAGACAACTTCTGTTAGTCATAGAATCATTATTAAGTAAAGGAAACAAATCTAGGAGAGTCAGAGGATTAAAATCACATACTACCTCAAAAGGACTTATTTGAGTAATAGAATGAATTACCCTGTTATACCTAAATTCCATATAAGGTAACCATTACTCCTAAGTATTCAAATTCTTATTTTCAAAACATCTAAGAAGTTTAGACAAATTTCTATTTACCACTTTTGTTTGTCCATCCATTTGAAGATGACAAGTTTTAGAAACGAGTAGTTTTGCACCTACGTTAACCTACAACACTTTCAAGAAATAGTTAACAAATTTCACATCTCTATCCTATACAATACTCCTTGGAATGCCATGCATTCTTACCACTAATAGGAACAAACTTTCAAGAAACCAATTTAACAACCGAAATTTCAGTCTCTACTTCAATCGCTAATAGGAACAGAATTTAATATAATCAAAATTGTTTTTTCACTCTCTAACAGGTGCCATTTTTAATTTAATTAAAATAGTTATGAGTGACTAGATCGATGTCTGAAATCGGTAGCTAAAATCAATGACAAAATTGGTGGCTAAGATTAAATTAGACATGTTGTTCGTAGATAATTTTGTATATGAAATTCATAGGCTCTGTTGTCGACTCGTCTTGACCTTCGACACAGGCCAACCCCTCTTAACCTTAGACCTAGGTTAGGCAGTCATGACCTTTGGCCTGAGCCAACTCATCTAGACCTTCATCTTATGTCAATTTATCTCGAGCATCTGCTCGGATGGCACATCTCGACCTTTAGTTTATGCCCACCCGTTTCAACCTTCGATTAGGGCAGTCTCGTCTCGACCTCCAAGTTGGCTTGGTCAATCTCAACTTTAAACAGGACTGAACCCCGTCTCGACTTTTAGCCTGACCCGTCTCGATCTTCTATCAAGATCGATCCATCTCGACTTCCAGCGCACGCGGACCCATTTCTACCTTTTAACTGACTCGTCAATCAACCTATGTTGACCCATCTTAACCCTCAAGCTTAACCCAACTTGGCCTTGAACCTAACTCACTTAAAAAGGAGTTTTGGAAACTGGGACTTCTTTGTATCCTCACCATTTAGAGTTCCCTCAAAAAGGATTTATTCAAGAATGGGCTAGCAGTAACCTATGAACCATAAATTAAATTAACAACTCTACAAACAACAAGGACATTTAATGGTAGTAATATTTATTCAATTTAATTATTAATTACTAAATCGCAAAAAATATCTTTTTTAAAATTTATTTCTACTCTTTTGTTCATATTCATACTTTTATAATCTTATAATCTTATAATTTTGTTTTTATAAAATAATATTTGATAGATCTAAACAAATAACATTTACGTCACTTTAATGGAAAAGTTAAGCAACAGTACTTAAATTTAGATATATAAATGTTTTTTATTACTTATTCAGACATAACATTTTAACAAAAGTTTAAAATTTAAAACTTAATTAAAACTAAATTAAATTATGTTTAATACACATCCATCGGTCAACCTTTATACATGCAAGCAACTTCTGTTAATTGAAAAGCTTGCCTCACCTTACTTTGAGGAAAAGTTTACGTTTTTGATATAGACTGTAAAAGCCATTCAACATTTATGAAAAATTATTTATTATAGGGAGCATCGTTATAATAATATCTTCAAACAATCCATCTAATATTGGTAAATAGTATGTATAGAATTTGTTATATTTTTTTTATCTTAATAACAAAATAAATTATTAGTTTGTTAAACAACATTTAGTTCTATTAATTTTATTTGAACTTTTATGTACGATTATTAGTAATTATCATTTCAAAATAAATGAAATTAAAACTTGATTTTTTTTTATTGTAGTATTTGTTGTTTTGGATTTGTACTAAATTGACAATGTAATTTTTATTAAATTAAATATCTTTTAAGAATTATATTTAATAATTTTGACGTTTTTTTAATATTTTTATTTATCATTTATTTTGTAAATTATAATATCTAATTCTCTTAATTTTAATTATTTGGTTGCTTAAATCCTTAAAACATGTGTCCTTTTAATATATTTTAATATTGAATGTTAAAATATCATTTTTCCTCATAATTTTTATTTTGATTTTAGAAAAGTTATCTAATTGATAATTTAAACTAGTA
>Ga0214542_1009922_pt1 | contig 14342 bp, 9 predicted proteins | sample CNSS1metaG_FD_160096 | JGI IMG/M metagenome (GOLD analysis project Ga0214542, IMG submission 160096) | Root nodule microbial communities from cowpea collected in UCLA plant growth center, Los Angeles, California, USA - CNSS1 | ecosystem: Host-associated > Plants > Roots > Nodule | place: USA...
TATATATATATATATATATATATATATATATATATATATATATATTTTATATGAAGATGTATTTAATGTTTCATTAAATGCTACTTAATATAATAAATTTCATTTAGTTTAAACATTTGATACACCATAAACATTGAATATACTTTCATGTAACCTTAACATATTATTTGTGAGTGGACTTTTACCACAATTATTTTAAAAGTCGTATCCATTAATATTTATCAATGATATAAATTTATTTACATTAAATAATTTATTTTTATATATCTACTTTTTAAATATATATATTCAAAAATATAAATATTGGTATTCTCAACTTTTTTTAAAAGAAAAACATTTCTCTCCAAAAGAAATTTGATGGTTCACTCTTCAAAACCAATTGGTAGAATGTCTCAACTTTATGAGAAAAGTTCTAAATACCTTTTCAATTTAATCTCTTATAACTTTATTTGTTAGTAAACAACTATGAGATATAATTAACATAATGCAAAGTAGAGATTTTATGGAAAAAGATCTATAGTTAGGGAAATAAAATATGTAGAATTCTCTTATAACTTAATATTTTTTACGTATACATCATATGACAGTAACAATAGTATACATTTAGTATCATAATATATAATATTAAAGTAATACATAATTGATTCAATTACTTTCAATACGAATAAAAACCTACAAATTGATTATTAGTTAGGTTAAATATAAAATTGAATTTTTCTAGTTTTGATATAATATGTAAATTTGTTTATAACTATATATTAGTATTACTTTCTTGAAACCAGGGAAATCAAATTCTTGACAGTTTAAAATTTAGAAAAGAAAAAGAAAATAATCTCTTAATATCAAAATTTGAACTTAAAGAGGTGAGAAGATCAACAATAATATCAAGTACTTAACTTATATTTAATGTCAAGTATTTTACATTTCTGCTTAAATAATTTACTGATTTTTCTTCATCTTGCGCGTTTTTTTTATCTTGTAAACTTGTTTTTATTAATCTTTGAAGGTGTTTAAAAACCATGGTACTTCAGCCGGTGCATCAATGAGTCATTCTCACAGTCAGATGATAGCCCTGTCTATTGTTTTAAATAGAATTGTATTCTTCCCATGACTATTTTTAATTAACATATTTAAGGATGGAAAATGATATGTTAACAATAGTTTTTTAATTACTTATCTCATTATCTGACATGGCAGTGATTTTTTATTTTTGAGATTTTTTGTTCATATTTCCACATTGGATACTTGAGTGAGAGAGAGAAAGAGAAAGGGAGGTTGCTAGAGTTTCAGAGGTGAGAGAAGCAAGGAGAGAGAGGAGTGGAAGTGGTGAGAGAAATGGAGAGCAGTTTGTGGTTTCTCCATCCCTAGGTTTGGTTTTTCTCCTTTCCCCCAAGTTTTTTCTTCCTCCATTTCCACAGTATATTGCTCGTCATGCTTGTAATTTTCTTCTTCCTCCATGGTCGTAGTCTTCTTCTTCCTTCATTCTGCAAGCTTTTTGTTCGTTCGTTTTGGAAGATACTTTTGGACTGGGTTCATCATTTCCCTTTTGGTGAAGCAGAACAAGTTTTGGTTTACCCACTGCAATAATTTTTTTGTATTCGTTGATGTTTGTGGAAATGAGACATTTTTATTTCTATTTTTGGTTAATATCTGATAAAATCTGGATTTTTTTTAAAATAGTGTTGTTCAAGATTGGATTGGTGGAGCAGGATTGGTGTTTTTCGTTCTACTGTGGTCTACATTGGTGAAGAGGCACGAATCAAACATATTAAATTCTCAAAATTTAAGTGTTACTACCTTTATATGGGTGAGGGAAAACAATGTAATTCAGAAAAGTATAGTTTCGCACTTACAATAACACAATTTTGTCCTTAAACTGCAAGTTTTTCATATTCAATAAATTATAAACAATTTCCAGAATTTATAAACATTATTGTCACAAAACAAGATACTTATCATCTGGATTATTTAAGATCATAAAAGAGCTTAAGCAAATCCTATATTAAAATAATGATTATATAAATAAGTAAATATATATATATATATATATATAATATATATATATATATATATATATATAATATATATATATATATATAAAGGAAATTTTTCTTTTTCTTAATATATTAATTTTTATATTTTTATTATATAATTGTTTTTTAAATTAAAATAATTATCTATGTAAAATTATAAAAATTATTTATATTTATTATAATTATAATAATAATGTTATTATTTTTTGTTATTATGAAAAGAAGCGAACACATATAATACAACACAAAATAATATATTTTTTAATCATCAAAGTTGTTTAAAAGTTTTTATTTTAATTAAATAAAATATTTAATTTTCAATTTGTAATATGATTAGAAATAATTATTACATGTCTTTCAATTTTTCATTTCCAAATAATCTTTAATAACTTTTTTATTCAATTTTTCCATTTAACTATTTAAATAACTTTTAGCACATGATAAAAAAAAAGATATAGTTTAAGAAAATATGTTATAAGAATTCACATAAGAAAGAACTAACGCTACGGATAATGTTTTAAACTGTTAAACTGTAACCACTGATTCCACTAATAGCAATTAAATGAGTTAAATATCCCTATTTTTTCATTTTGATTTTGTAAATAGGATTGTTACAGACAGAGCAAAGCGGGATTGGAGAGTGTTGAACCCAATGCATAATACTAGATTCCTTGACTGTGACCAGTTCGAACTCTGAGTTCCTAAAAGAAAGGAGATTCGATTGTCATGTTTTAGAATGTTTGTCATAAATGAATGTTTTACTTAAATGAATCTCATCTTTGCTCCTTTGATTTTTTTTTCCCATTTTCTTTTTTTCATTTACTTCTCTTTTTGTACTGTTGAACTTCATCTAAATTTTTTATTAATTAATATTTTTTTTTACTTTATTGTTAATATATTTACTAACTTGATGTTGCTTGCTGCTTCTCACTTAATTAATGATGTACAATTTTGAACATTCAGTTAAATAAAAAAGTTCTAACAAATTCTAATCTCCTGTACAAGAAATCATGTGACAATATATACATGTTTTCCTTAACATGGTGCAATATTTTTTAATAATGAGTTTTATTTTAATTATCTTAAAGAACTTATATAAAAGATATTCTCTTTTAACATATTAATATTAATACATTAGCTATTTAAAAAATATTATTTATTATTAATTTAGTAAAAGAATAATTAAATATATGAAATAATTTTTAGAATAATTGACTGGCTGGTTACAAAACTTATAGTTACAAAATCATACATGTGGTCTTTTTACAGGTCTTGTGATCTGTGTTCAATCTTTCATTACCATTATACCTTTTTGTTTTGTCACAAATATTATACTATGCTTAGTTAAAATCTTATTTATTTCATGGAACTTCTCTATTGTGACGTAATTAGTGTAATATAGTTTAGAGAGACTAGACTTGCAATTTTATAGAAAAGTATCAATATACAACAATTTAATGTCCTTTTACACCTTGAGCACACTCATGCACACATTTCTTTATTTTTTGATGTGACATCCTATTTAGTAGATAAACTCTAATAAATGAAATATCAATCATAATATAAAATAGAGCATATGACATATAGTATATGAAAATTAACCTTTTATAGTTATCCAAAATATACTGAATTCAAAAGTATTATGGACACAAAATGCAAAAATCACAAACTTAAACGTAAAACAGTTTGACAAAAGATTGTTCACAAAGCAAGGAATTACAATTAAAAAGTTCTTCAAAAGAGGCTCAACAATGAGCAAGATCCAACACAGCTAAATTACATCGCAACATCTCCATCATCATGATGGTGATTACTAGGGTTTCCCACATCTACTCACACCAACAATGGTGATCATTACAAAACGAAAAACCAAATAAGAAACAAACACAGAGAGAAATGGTAAACTAAAGAAAAATATTTTTTTGATAATTAAGCAAGCACATTGTAAACAGGTATATCAATAAGCACACAAAGCATGTGATAACAAAGAATAAAATACCCTCTAACTCAATTATCCAGATACATATAATTTGATCGGATTCATTGTTGCTTGCACTCGTGGTGGCCTCTACTGCTCTATAGAGCCATTGCTAATGAGTTTCCCCTACCACACACAATGTTAATCCATGATCATCTAAGGCCATTATCCTACCAGAGACTAGGACCTCTTGCTACTCTCACCACATAAATTAGTCTACTCTATGTGAGTCTGACCGATTCATTAAAGTGTCAAGATGCAGCCTTACTTGAATCCTTATTTCATTACATACACTACAATAACACCACCATAAAGTCTCTCCAAGAGACTCATGAAATTACATTAAACACATATCATATACATACTCTCACACACCCATTCTCATTTAATACCAAGCACAACAATTTCAGGTTTCGTTATAACACATAAAACATACATGACATAATTCTTTGTACTATAAAAAGTAAATAAATCATTTATGGAACAATTCAGCAATCACAATTTTACCTACACAAGTCTCGCTCAAGCTAAAAGTCCTCACTCAGGTGAAAGAAGTTCTTTCACTCAAGCGAGCCCTTCTCGCTTGGACGAGGGTTCAAACAATGAACACTAAAGTTTTGCAAGTTCTCACTTAAGCAAGACCTTCTTGCCTGAGCGAGATTACCCTTCGCTCAAAATTGAAGCTCGTCGCTTGAGCAACCACTCGAGCAGAAACCTGGATGAGTTTTCTGCTATTCTAGCTTAAGCAAGGGTTACTCTCGATTGGGCAGCGAAAATAACAGATTTCACCCCTGCTCGTGCATGCAAACCAAAAATTTCAGTTCAACCACCATACAATCAATTTCATTCCTTGCAATCATCAATACAGTACATTTCAACATCCAATCTCAAAAAAAAAAAAAAACTTTTTAAACGCTTGAGTTCTAGCTTCCCTTACCTTGACAGAAAGCTAAACTTGATAGGAAAAAGTCCTTAGCAGAGGGAACACTAAGGTTTGGAACAACTTAAAGAGCTAAAAACAACCACCCCAGTACACAAAATGAGACCCTAAGGAAAACCCTAAGACAGTCTCACCACCATATAACTCTGGAAAAAGAGAAAACCAGAAGTTGGGGTTCGACTTACTTGGAGGAAAGTACGTTCCGCTAGTTCGCAGGAAGACTTAGCTTAAACCCTAGCTCAGATTCTATTCAAGGAGAGCGAAAGTGAGTAAACTGTTTTGAAAAGAAAGAGAAGAGGTGGGGTGGAAAGAAACTGAGGAGTTCTTTTTCTAAAAAGAAATATGTGGACTCACTTAGGTCTTTTAATCAATTGGACCCAAAATTTAAAACAGAAATGAGCTTCACACTTTAAGTCAATTATATTTATTTTTTCAGATGTCTTATGTTTGAATTTTTTTTTTCAAAAGCAAACAATTTGTTATAATGATTTTAATAAACTATATTTAAAATATTATGATAATATTATTTATTATTTTCAAAAATAAATAATCTATTTTAATAATACAAAACTGTTAAAGTTTAATATCTATATATATATGATTTATCATGTAATTATATATATATATATATATATATATATATATATATAATACAAAAATAACATAGCATAATATGCACAATGTGTATTAAAAATTGTATTCTTGGAAGAAATGAAGACCATAAAAAGAATAAGAGAAAAGTTTGGAGAAAAAAATATATTGAAAAGAAAAGACAAGAAAAATTGTAAAAAATAATTGAACCAAGATCTACACATGAATAATTAAATTATTTTAAAATTTAGAGTGAGTATAATTTGGTGGAAGTATTTTAGATAACATTTTATATTTGAGATAAAGATTTTGAAAATATATATATATATATATATATATATATATATATATATATATATATATATATATAAAATTTGTGGATGTAAATAACTATTAAATATGATAAATAATACGGGTGGCAATTAGGGTCTGGCCTGTTGGGCCGGCCCGCAGGCTCGCAGAAAAAACATGGGGCGAGCTAGGGTAGTGAGCCTACAGGCCCGCATAGGCCCAGCCTGCGGCCCACGCGGCCAAGCCCGCAAGTTCGCATAAAATTAAAAAAAAAAAACTTGCACTTGTGTATATTAATTACTTCTTTTATGAACTCCTGCATTAACATTTCAAATTCTTGTATACCTGCAAAAGACAAGTATTATGTAATTTTTAATGTGCTAAAATTTAAAGAATACATTGTGTATGTCATAGTATGAATATGATGAAAATGTTGAATTATCAATTTATCATCTTATTCCCCAAAGTCTTGACTTAATTTTGTGAACTTCTTAAAGTTTCTCAATTTTTAAACATTGAAAGTTTTATCATAAAAATAAAAAAAAAAAGTGGGTCGTCTCGCGGCCCCGCGGGCCAAGGAGTATGCGGGACAGACCAGTATTTTCAGCCTGCATAAAGTGTGCGGGACGGGACAGGCTAGCCCGCGTTGTGCGGGCCTTATGCGGACCGGGCCTAAATGGGCCGGGCTGGGCCGTATTGTCACCCCTAATAAATAATTTATGCCTATAATATAATTAAGAACTTATTTATTATCAGTATACTTTTCACATGAAGTAATATTTATTCAACTTAATTTATGATTCTATAATGAATTAAATTCATGTCTTATATTATAATAAAAAATATATTTTATGAAGATATATTTAATATTTGGTTAAAATATCTTTTTAGTCCCAATTTTCGTTAAGTTTTTTCAAATAAGTCCTAATTTTGGTTTTATGTATAAATACGTCCAAATTTTTGTCAATTTTGTTCAATTGGGTCCTTTTTTGCTAATATTGTTTAATCATTAACGGCCATGAACAATGACTATCACGTGTCATTTTGTGGTTTTTTAATTTTAATTTTAATTTTAATTTATTTTTAATTTTTTTAAATGTACACGTGTCAAACCAGTAGTGTGTCACGTGTCACTTCATGGTTTTTTGAATTTTTTGTAATTTCTTTTGAATTTTTTTAAATGTCCACGTGTCAACTCAGTAGCGTGTCACGTGTCAAAGTCAATGTTCTATATTCAATTTGGTCCCTATATTTGTTATTTTTTTTCAATTTAGTCTGAATTTTTGTTAACATTAACCAATTTGGTCCCTCTCCAAATTGAAACCAAATTTAATTTTTATATTAAAATTCACATTTTTTATTAAATATCTTTATATAATATATTAAAATTCACATTATTATAACTTTGATATAAAAATTAAATTTGATCACTGATAACAAACTTTAAACATTTAATACACTTCTATGTAGCTATAATATATTAGGTGGTAAGAAGTTGACTTTTACTACAATTATTTTAAAATTCATATCCATTATGATTTATTCATATTTTAAATTTATTCACATTAAAAATACATATTTTTATTTTTCTACCTTTTAAATATATAATCTAAAATGTAAATATTAGTATTTTCATTTCCTTCCGTCTTCTCTTAGAAGAAAAAGTAAAATTCAAAAGATGTTTTTTTATGATTCAATGTACAAAAGAAATTGGTAGGTAGATGTTCTAATACTCTATAAGAAAAAATTTAAGTATTTTTTAATTAATTTTTTTAATTGTATTTGTTAGTTATGAAATATAATTAAAACAATTAGGTTTTCTTCCTCGTCCTCTTTTATTTCTTTTTTTTATTCATCCTCCTCTCCTCATTATCCTCATCACCCTTCATTATAGTCGTCACAACCATGTACATCTACACCACCTTTGTCACCTCTTCCTCTTTCTCATCGTTCCTTCTCTATTCTTTTTCCTCCTTCTCCTTCTCTTCCAACTTTGATTGTCATTGTTGTCGTGGCCTCCAATGTTACTTCGTCATTGCATTGTTGTTGTGTTGCTACGCTGCCAGTGCCATCGGCTCTGGCTTTTCCTCCTTTTCTTTTTTTCTTCTTTTCATCCTTTTCTACTTAATTTGTAAAAAAATCTCATTAAATTTGACAGAAAATGTGTCGCTCATTTTACCAATGAAAAAATTTCTCGATAATTAGAATTATGTTGGGAATCCAAGTGTGAGTCTAAGTTCCACATGGAGTAAAAATGAGAAATTTGAACACTATATAAGGATAAAGACCCATAAACCCATCATCTTAAAGTTTTAGGTTAAGAGTGGTGTCAATCCCTTATGTGTGGGTTGGGGTGTTGTATCTTCCTAGTGATCTTCTCTCAAAAGACCCAACAGTGGTATTAGAGCTGAAGGTTTGTGGGTCAGGTAAGGGAACTCACACTTGAGGGGATATTGTTGGAAATCCAAGTGAGTCTAAGTTCCACATTAAGTAAAAATGTACAATCATGCATATATTTTAAGTCATTTTCATTTTCATTTGGTTTCACATTAAGTAAAAATGTAAAATCATGCATATATTTTAAGTCATTTTCATTTGGTTTCTTATTATTGTTACGTATAAACATGTATTTTTTCTCTTCAAAAACAAACTATTTGTACTAACGATTTTAATAAACAATATTGGAAACATTATGATAATATTAGTTAGTAATATAAAATTACTCAAGTTATATATATATATATATATATATATATATATATATATATATATATATATATATATATATATGTGTGTGTGTGTGTGTGAGAGAGAGAGAGATACAAAATAGGATAGCATAAACATATGTACATTAAGTCTGTATCACAAATTATTGTGCTTTGGAAGAAATGTGGCTAAAGTAAAAATAAATAAAATAAGAGGAAAGTTTGGAGAGGAAAAAGAAAAAGCTAAAGATATTGAAAAGGGAAGGCAATGATAAATAGAATAAAAAGAAAACAAATGTACATATCTTACACTTAAATAATTCAATTAATTTTAGCATTGTATTGAGTATAACTAAATTGAGTTCTATTAGATAAGATTTTATATTTGAGAGGGAGAAGAGAGCTATGTTCAATTTTCATATATCAAAACTCTTACATAGAAAAAAAAAAATTCATATCAATATATAAGTAAAACAGGGATTTTTCATACCATAAATCTATTGAATTACCATAAATTTATATTGTAACTGTTCTATCTTATATATGAATGATATGTATAAATAAAGTTATTTCTAAAATGATTTGTCATAGTATAGTGTATATATATTTGAATATGAAAAAAAGAAGAAGAAATCTTTAATGAAAAATCTAAATAGTGAGATACATTTTGTATAGTAATATGTTTGGGTCATTCTTTTCGCTCTTCCATTTATTACAAATTCTTCATTATTAGCTTTCTATAAATTCCTTGAAAAAAAATTACATAAAGTGTTCTTGCAGGAACAATAATAGATTGTTATGGGACTCGACTTTATCTTACCACAAACCTTGAGCTTCTCAGATGGATATTCTATGTCCTATTGATTATGCTTCGCCACTTGATATTGAATGAGACACTTGATGGTTACCTACTAAAAGGACTCCAATGATAAAGTTAGTCCAAGCTCTTCTAGTCAAATCTCATATTATGCACTAATGAAATACACACCTTTAATTGCTGGGATTCACTCTTATTTATAGAAGATTAATCCTTTCTTGCTTGGTTTAGGTTGTGGGATGGGCCTTGATTATTTCTTTAATGGTTTAGTCCTTTATTGGGCCCATATCGGCTCAATTAGGCTCAGGCTACAGATTCAACACTATGCCCTAATGTTTTAACTATTTTCTCAAGTTAGGTTGGGTGGCGTTACTGGCTACGAGAAGGTCGTGTAGTTAGCGAACATGACTGTTGCATAGACGTTGTTTCATCATGTAGTATTCTTTCAAGTTTGATGAGTATTTAGTAGTTTAGCGATCTTTAGGGTTAGAACTTTCCTAAGTTAGTGCTTCAATTTGAATATTGTTAATATAGCGGCCAATCCTTGGTTCATAGCGGCCAATCCGACCACTATGGTACATCAACCCCTCAACCTTTAGTAGGATTTGTCATGCTAAGGGCTTTTTGTAAGCGTTTCAGTTTTTGCAAAGAAAAATCCTCTTCTTTGGTCTACATCCCTATGGTATGGTAGCCCCTCAGCCTCTAGGAGCTGAAGCGACACAAAGGTTATGACGGAGATGGGACAGGGAGGCCAGAGGTCGTGTAAGGAGAGGCTAAAAAGACATCGCATTTAAGATGATGTTTTTTGAATGCATTGCGCATAATGATTATGGCTTTTGGGCAGGAAAGTCTGGAGATGGAATTCAACGCTATAAATAAGATATGAGGGCATATTTGTAGATTCACTTTTCATTTGTACGATTTGATAAAGTTTGTATTATGTCTCCGTCAAGCTTTTTTGCGTCGACATATTACCAATGTCTCGTCATCTTCTTGTTAAGGTATGTCTGATAGCGATTCTATCTTGGGTACGGGTAGTGGGGATAATGATTTGATGAGTGAGTCAAGTGGTTCTGTATCTAATGAGAGAGGGATGTGTATGGATGTTGTCTCGGACGTGAGGGAGGATCCGACTGAAGAGGTGGCTAAGAGTAGTTTATCGACCAAGGTTGGGTATGGTTAGTTGACCTCAGATGTGAGAAACCAGTATTTGTTATTTAGATGGTCCTGGTTATTGAAGTCAAGGTTAAGATGCGTTCGTGTGTTTGAGAGAGATGCATCCCTAAAGATATTGTCTTTAGAGCGAGTTAGTGCTGTTGACTGTGTGTGTCACGAGCAGGAGCAGGCTGGGGAAGGATTCTTCTATATGTACATGTGCCAGTTTTTGCAATTGCATGTTCGACTGCCTTTTGATGACTTTAGTATGAGGGTACTGCGTCTTCTCAACGTTGCGCCAACTCAACTACACCCCAATACTTGGGGGTACCTACAAGCGTTTAGACTCTTATGTCTATCGTTGTATCTTCGTCTATCTCTAAAGTGCTTTCTCTATTTTTATGATACTCGGCCAAAAAATCTGATCACCTGGCTATCTCTAGTTAGTCGATCGGGCATAAGCATTCTGAATGCTTTTTCGTCGTCATTCAAGCATTTTAAGGATGGCTTCTTCAAGATAGTTGTAAAGCAGTCGGGCCGTTCAGTATTTTATAATGAGGATGGGAGTACAAAGTTTCCCTTTAGCTAGACAAATAACCCACGACGTTACAAGGGGATGAGGAAGGAGGAGTTATCGACGAACGATAGGTGGATAGTAAGTTATGGGGAGATTTAGTGATATTACATACTAAGGGTCTAGTTAGGGTTTTTTTATTAGTGCACCCTCTCATTGATCTGGAAGGTATCATGTTTATTTTTTCTTTGTTTTCTTTAGAGTAAGAATGATGACAAATTGTGTGCTTGTGATGTAGGTCACATGGTTCAACTGGGAAAGAAGAATTTAAGTTTATTCAAGAGCTTGAAGAAAGAGCTAGCGGAAAAGTCCAAGAATTTTGGGGATACTGAAGTTCCCAACATGTAGGAGCCTTTGGTAGAGGTTCAAGTACATGGTGGCACCAAGAGGAAAGCGACAATCCCTGTCAGAAAGGGGTTGGGAAGGATATTAAGAGAGTTAGGGTCGAGCTTTTGAGGCTGTGGTCATCTTCTAGGATCAAGAGGCTAGAGCTTGGACTTTCAGAGTTGTCAGAAACCACCGTTCGCTAGGATATTGAGATTAGTTTGGATGAGGTCATGGTATCTTCTTTGGATAACATGGAGCTTAATGCTTTAGTGAGAGCAATGGTGGAATTCAACAATAAGACCTTAATCTTGGGTCGAAGGGTGGGAACCATGTTGCAAAAGGAACTAAAAGAGAGAGGGAAGGCCAAAGTGGAACAGGTTAGGGAGGAGCTGAAGGCGTTGCAGGCTAAGTATGAAGAAGAAAAGACAGCTTGGGACAAGGAGAGGGAGGAGCTGGTTTTCGAGAAGAAACGCCTCGGTTCGTGGAAGGTGAGGTGCATGGATTCGGAGAAGAATATGAAGGAGAAGATAAAAGACCTGGAGGTTGATAATGACAATTTGAAGGAGAAGTATAAGGGAATAGAGGTTGAACTCTAGGACTTGAAGATATACATAGTCCAAAAGCACATAAATGGTTTTAACAAGGGATTGAGGCAAGTGACCTTTTTTTAAAACACTAAAATCCACCTTTAACTATAACTAATTAATTGTTATTGGTGGTAATAGTCAGAACTCGACTTTTCAAAAGAAAAGAAGGAGTTTTGATGTCTATCTTTATAAATATTTGTAATAAATGAATGTTTAGTTAGATTAATCTTTCCGGATTTTTTTGAATTTTTTTTTCTTCCTTCTCTTTTTTTACTATTAAACTTTATTCAAAATTTTAGTAGATTAATATTTTTATTCTATGTTTAATATTGTTGTATCATTACCTGTCACATTTATTTTAAAATGTTTTTAATATTTTTAGACTTACATTATTTTATTAGGCTTAAGTACCGTTTGGTCCTCAATTTCGTAGTGTTTGTTGTGGATGATCCTCATTTTGACAAAATGTTTAAAATGGTCCTCATTTTCGCATTTCGTGTTTTATTTGGTCATTTTCTGTAATGTCGTTTAAATCATTAATGGAACATTGTACACGTGACACGGTTTGTATTAGGGTGTGTTACGTGTACTGTACATATGACTAATTAGATATTAGGGTGTGTTACGTGTTCGTAGATGGATCTCCTGAAGCAGATTGGTATGAAGTCCTCAACATTGACATAGATGAAATTCATTGCTGCAATAACATGACAGCAAGGGATAGCAGTCAGAAGCCATTTCCTACAGCTGCAATGTTGAGCATCCACATTCACTGTATACTTATCTCCAACCATATGTATAATACACGTAACACACCTAATACAAACCGTGTCACTTGTACAATGCTTCGTTAATGATTTAAATGGCGTTACAAGAAAGGACCAAATAAAACACGAATTGCGAAAATGATGATCATTTTAAACATTTCGTAGAAATGATGACCATTTTAAACATTCTGTCAAAATGAAGATCATCCACAACAAACACTACGAAAATGAGGGTAAAAAGGATATTTAAGCCATTTTATTAACTTGATACATCTAGTGTTTACTTTTTCTCATTTAATTAAGGATGTTAAATTTTAAACTTTAAGTTATAGAATATATTTAATTAAAAAATAAAGTTTAAACAAATTTTAATATCATGTACAGTAAATCATGTGACAATATATTTGAGACTTGCCATTTTAAAAAAAATATAAATAAATAACATATACAACTACTATTAATGTTATTCTATGTTTTAATATTACGTTTGGGCAGGTGTTTTCTTTTTTTTTCAATTTGTTCTAACCATTTTAACAAACAATATTGGAAAGATTATGATAATATTAGCTATTATGTCATTTTTATTTAGTTTTTCATTATTGTTATGTTTGGCAGGTATTTCTTCTTTTCAAAGATTTGTTCTAACGATTTTAATAAACAATATCGGAAAGATTATAATAATATTAGTTATTATTTTTAATAATATATAACATATTTTAGTATATACAACTATTACGTGTGTCAGTAGTGACATATTCAACTACCGATTAAATTTCGTAAATATCTTTCTTTTCTGAACATAACTATTACCGAGAAAAATGGGATTGGAACACTCAATGATTCGTTCACCGACATCGTTGTTATTGGCTCTCACGGTCCAAAAGAGTATTGCTAAAAGAAAGAAGGTTCTATTCCCTATATTTTAGAACGTGCGTAATGAATGAGGGTTTTATTGGATAACCTGATCTTCAATAGAATTATCCAAAAGACTTTGTTTTTTTTCTTTTTTTCATTATCTTATCTTTTCTTGTTTATACTTTTTGGTTTATTTTTAATATGTTGAAATTATTACGTGTCACATTTATTATCAAATGCTTTTAATATTTTAGACTTACACTATTTTATTAACTTGATACACCTTCCCATTTTAAACATTCAGCTATGTAAAATATATTCAATTATAAAATAGAGTTTAAACAAATTTTAATATTATTTATAATAAATCATGTGACAATATATTTGAGACTTGCCATTTCATAAAAAATATAAATAAATAATATATACAACTATATTAATGTTATTTTACATTTTAAGTACACTCATGCACACATTTTAAGTCAATTATATTTGTTTTTTCAGTATTGTTATGTTTGGACATGTACTTTTTCTTTTCAAAATCAGACAATTTGTTATGATTTTAATAAACTATATTGGAAAGATTGTGATAATATTAATTATTATTTTTAATAATAAATAATATATTCTAGTCTATTCTAGTAATATAAAACTATTCAAATTATATATATATATATATATATATATATATATATATATATATATATGATATAAAATAAGGT
>Ga0214542_1009923_pt1 | contig 14341 bp, 4 predicted proteins | sample CNSS1metaG_FD_160096 | JGI IMG/M metagenome (GOLD analysis project Ga0214542, IMG submission 160096) | Root nodule microbial communities from cowpea collected in UCLA plant growth center, Los Angeles, California, USA - CNSS1 | ecosystem: Host-associated > Plants > Roots > Nodule | place: USA...
AAATACATTTGATAAAGAGAAGCTAATTGCCTAATGCATATCCTAACTGAACCAAGCTATGTTTTATCCTAGATCAGTAGACATCATCAAAACTGTTCTTCATTTATGGATGAAAGGCTCCCCCTTCCAACAAATCCTCCCCCAAATCAAGTCAAGCTCTATCTACAAAGGCTTAAAGAATTTGTGGTCAAATTCTCTCCAAGGAGGGAAGGATAATGAAGGATTGACTCCAACCAAGGATTAAGGCACATGCTTAAGAAGACTAAGCATGTTTAGAAAGGAAGTTCACTAATCCTTCATCCCTTTCATTTGTGTTTGTTATTTTTGATTGCCAAACTTGACTTACCTGAATCAACTTTAATTGACTTGTTGACCTTTGACTAGGTTTGACTTGTTGACTATAGTTGACTTTACTTAAGCCAACATGCTAATCTATGTTTATTTGCTTTGTAGGTTAATTAGGAGTAAGAAAGCAATGCTAGGTGATTCATGAAGGATTGACCCCAACCAAGGATGGAGGCACATGCTTAAGAAGACTAAGCATGTTTAGAAAGTGTACCTATGTACCTTTGGTCTTCTTTGTTTTTAGCACCGTTTGGCCACTTTTTGGAGACATATGAGACACATTCTTTGTCTCCTTTTATGCTAGAACGAAATTAGCCTTGCACACACCATAGTTAGCTCTTTTGTCTTTCGTTTTTTGTAACCTTATTTGACCTAGTTTCTAGAAGCTAGGGTTAGGATTTTGTAGAGACATCCTTAGGTATCTTTTATTTGCTTAGAGGCCCCTAAACTCTTCTATATAAGGGATGCTCCTAGACATGTAAAAGGGTTAAACAATTTGAAGTAAAAACACTCTTATGTCATAACCATTTGTGTGAGTTTCCTCCCTTGGGAATGAATACTTTTAAGCCTTATCTTGCATAGCAAGTGGCGGCACACATCCACTTATCTTCAAGGTTGCCATGGCTTCTAGCCTAGCCTTATAGTGGCGTGCTTGTCACATTTTACCATTTATTTCCTATCCATTTTATGTTTTCTTCTTCATTTAATTGTTCTTGGTTTTCTATGGTTTATGTGCCTTCCATTTCCTTTTTGTTTTGAATCAATCCATCATCTTCTTCTCTTGAGCTTTATGAAAGGAACCTTCACATATAAATAGCATGCTATCTTAATGTCCAGTGGGGATTTCACATAGCTTTCTTAATCAACTCACACTATATTCAATAATCTTAAAAGAAAACAACATAATCCTTCATCAATGGTGCATGGTGATTGGGGAGCATAAATGATGTGGAGGAGAAAGCAAAGCAAAGGCATAAAGCATAAAGTAAAAGGCATAAAACAAGTGTACCTATGTACCTATGGTCTCCTTTGTTTTTTGCACACTTTGCCCACTTTTTGGAGACATATAAGACATTCTGTCTCTTTTTTGTGCTAGAACGAAATTAGCCTTGTACACACCATAGTTAGCTCTTTTGTCTCTCATTTTTGTAACCTTATTTGACCTAGTTTCTAGAAGCTAGGGTTAGGTTTTTGTAGAGACATCCTTAGGTATATTTTATTTGCTTAGAGGCCCCTAAACTTTTCTATATAAGGGGTGCTCCTAGACACGTAAAAGGGTAGAACATTTTAAAGTAAAAACATTCTTGTGTCTCAACCATTTGTGAGAGTTTCCTCCCTAGGGAGTGAATACTTTTAAACCTTATCTTGCATAACAAGTGGCGGCACACATCCACTCATCTTCAAGGTAGCCTTGTAGTGGCATGCTTCTCACATTTTTACCATTTCTTTCCTTCCATTATATGTTTTCTTCTTCCTCTAATTGTTCTTGGTTTTCTATGGTTTATATGCTTTCCATTTCCTTTTTGTTTGAATCAAGCCATCATCTTTTTCTCTTGAGCTTTGTGAAAGGAACATTCACATCTAGATACCATGTTATCTTAATGTCCTCTGGGGATTTCACTTAGTTTTCTTAATCAACTCACACCATATTTAATAATCTTAAAATGAAACAAGATAATCCTTCATCAGATTTGATGGATGTGATAGATTAACAATTATATTTCAATCATAAAAAAACAAGGTTACCAAATTATACTTTATTTTAATAATAATTAAAAATTATCATTATATAAGTTTGATTTATAGTAGAAAAAATATGAAAATTTATAAATCAAAGTAACATATTTTAATATAAAAATATTTAAAAAGATAATGTAATAAAAAAATTTATAATTAAAAATTACTTTTTAAACCTTATTTTATAACAATTTTCAAATTTTCGTTATTAATTATTTTTCTAAAAATAATTTAAAAAGTCATATTTTTACATTATTTTAATAATTAAGCTGAAAAATAAATTGAGGACATAATTGTAATCTTGATATCACCCTCAAACCAAGACATAACAGAGATGATTTAAGAATAAAAGAATTTCCCTCTTCCTTTCGCTCTCTCTCCCTCAAAGTTGATTGAATGGAGAGGGAGAGGATGAGATCAAGTGGATTACAGTGTGAAGTTTGTGTTGTTCACTTTAAGTGGATTAAAGGTGAAAGTGGGTGGATTAAGAGTATACTTTGTTAAAGTTTGTGAGTGATTTGATGGATGTGATAGATTAAAAATTATATTTTAATCATAAAAAAACAAAATTACCAAATTATACTTTATTTTAAGAATAACTAAAAATTATCATTATATAAGTTTATTTATCGTAGAAAAAAAAATGAAAATGTATAAATGAAAGTAACATATTTTAATAAAAAAAATTTAAAAGATAATGTAATAAAAAAAATTTATAATTAAAAATTACTTTTTAAACCTTGATTTATAACAATTTTCAAATTTTCTTTGTTAATTATTTTTCTAACAATAATTTAAAAAGTCATATTTTTACATCATTTTAATAATTAAGCTGAAAAATAAATTGAGGACATAATTGTAATCTTGATATCACCCTCAAACCAAGACATAACAGAGATCATTTAAAAATAGAAGAATTCCCCTCTTCCTTCCGCTCTCTCTCCCTCAAGGTTGATTGAATGGAGAGGGAGAGGATGAGATCAAGTGGATTACAGTGTGAAGTTTGTGTTGTTCACTTTAAGTGGATTAAAGGTGAAAGTGGGTGGATTAAGAGTATATTTTGTTAAAGTTTGTGAGTGATTTGATGGATGTGATAGATTAAAAATTATATTTAAATCATAAAAAAACAAAATTACCAAATTATACTTTATTTTAAAAATAATTAAAAATTATCATTATATAAGTTTGATTTATCGTAGAAAAAATATGAAAATGTATAAATGAAAGTAACATATTTTCACAAAAAATATTTCAAAGATAATGTAATAAAAAAATTTATAATTAAAAATTACTTTTTAAACCTTGATTTATAACAATTTTCAAATTTTCGTTATTAATTATTTTTCTAAAAATAATTTAAAAAGTCATAATTTTACATCATTTTAATAATTAAGCTGAAAAATAAATTGAGGACATAATTGTACTCTTGATATCACCCTCAAACCAAGACATAACATAAATGATTTAAAAATAAAAGAATTACCCTCTTCCTTCCCCTCTCTCCCCCTCAAGGTTGATTGAATGAAGAGGAACAGGATGAGATCAAGTGGATTACATTGTGAAGTTCGTGTTGTTCACTTTAAGTGGATTAAATGTGAAAGTGGGTAGATTTAAAGTAAAGTTTGTTGAAGTTTGCGAGTGATTTGATGGATGTGATAGATTAAAAATTATTATTATATAAGTTTAATTTATCGTAGAAAAAATATGAAAATATATAAATGAAAGTAACATATTTTAAATAAAAAATATTTAAAAGATAATGTAATAAAAAAATTTCTAATTAAAATATACTTTTTAAACATTATTCTATAAAAATTTTCTAATTTTTATTATTTTTATATCGTTTTCATAATTATGCTAAAAAATAAATTGCGTACATAATTATAATCTTTATATCACCCTCAAACCATTGTATAACATACATGATTGAAAAATAGAGGAATTTCTCCCTTCCTTCCCACTCTCTCCCCCTCATCATTTAGTGGAGGCAGAGGGATAGGATGAATTCAAGTGGATTAGAGTGTGAAGCGTGTCTTGTTCACTTTAAGGGGATTAAAGGTAAAGGTGAGTGAATTTAAAGTAAAGTTTGATGAAGTTTGCGAGTGATTTCATGGATGTGATAGATTAAAAATAATTTTGATTAAAAATTATACCAAATTATACTTTATTTTAAAAATAATTAAAAATTATCATCAATATATAAGTTTCATTTATCGTAGAAAAAAATATGAAAAGGTATAAATGAAAGTGTTAAGTTGTGAGTTGGAGTGGCTTACAGTGTTAAGTTTGTGTTGTTCAATTTAAGTGGACTAAAGATGAAAGTGGGTGGATTAAGAGTAAAGTTTGTTAAAATTTGTGAGTGAGTTTATGGATGTGATAGATTAGAAATTATATTTAAATCATAAAAAAACAAGATTACCAAATTGTACTTTATTTTAAAAATAATTAAAAATTATCATTATATAAGTTTGATTTATCGTAGAAAAAATATGAAAATGTATAAATGAAAGTAACATATTTCAATAAAAAAATATATAAAAGATAATGTAATAAAAAAATTTATAATTAAAATATACTTTTTAAACATTATTCTACAAAAACTTTCTAATTTATGTTATTTTTATATCGTTTTCATAATTATGCTAAAAAATAAATTGCGTACATAATTATAATCTTGATATCACCCTCAAGCCATTGCATAACATACATGATTGAAAAATAGAGGAATTTCCCTCTTCCTTCCCTCTCTCCCCTTATCATTTAGTGGAGGGAGAGGGATAGGATGAATTCAAGTGGATTAGAGTGTGAAGCTTGTCTTGTTCACTTTAAGGGGATTAAAGGTGAAGGTGAGTGGATTTAAAGTAAAGTTTGATGAAGTTTACGAGTGATGTGATGGATGCGATAGATTAAAAATTATATTTAAATCATAAAAAAAAAATTACCAAATTATACTTTATTTTAAAAATAATTAAAAATTATCATTATATAGGTTTGATTTATCGTAGGAAAAAAATATGAAAATGTATAAATGATAGTAACATATTTTAATAAAAAAATATTTAAAAGATCATGAAATAAAAAATTTTATAATGAAAAATTACTTTTTAAACCTTACTTTATAACAATTTTAAAATTTTCATAATTTATTATTTTTCTAAAAATAATTTAAAAAGTCAAAATTTTACATCATTTTAATAATTAAGGTGAAAAATAAATTGAGGACATAATTGTAAACTTGATATCACCCTCAAACCAAGACATAACATAGATGATTTAAAAATAAAAGAATTACCCTCTTCCTTCACCTCTCTCCCTCATGGTTGATTGAATGGAGAGGAACAGGATGAGATCAAGTGGATTACAGTGTGATGTTTGTGTTGTTCAATTTAAGTGGATTAAGGTGAAAGTGGGTGGATTAAGAGTAAAGTTTGTTAAAATTTGTGAGTGAGTTGATGGATGTGATAGATTAGAAATTATATTTAAATCATAAAAAAACAAGATTACCAAATTGTACTTTATTTTAAAAATAATTAAAAATTATCATTATATAAGTTTGATTTATCGTAGAAAAAATATGAAAATGTATAAATGAAAGTAACATATTTCAATAAAAAAATATATAAAAGATAATGTAATAAAAAAATTTATAATTAAAATATACTTTTTAAACATTATTCTACAAAAACTTTCTAATTTATGTTATTTTTATATCGTTTTCATAATTATGCTAAAAAATAAATTGCGTACATAATTATAATAATCTTGATATCACCCTCAAGCCATTGCATAACATACATGATTGAAAAATAGAGGAATTTCCCTCTTCCTTCCCTCTCTCCCCTTATCATTTAGTGGAGGGAGAGGGATATGATGAATTCAAGTGGATTAGAGTGTGGATTAAGAGTAAAGTTTGTTAAAATTTGTGAGTGAGTTGATGGATGTGATAGATTAGAAATTATATTTAAATCATAAAAAAACAAGATTACCAAATTGTACTTTATTTTAAAAATAATTAAAAAATATCGTTATATAATTTGATTTATCATAGAAAAAATATGAAAATGTATAAATGAAAGTAACATATTTTAATAAAAAAATATTTAAAAGATAATGTAATAAAAAAATTTTTAATTAAAATATACTTTTTAAACATTATTCTATAACACTTTTCTAATTTTTGTTATTTTAATATCGTTTTCATAATTATGCTAAAAAATAAATTGTGTACATAATTGTAATCTTGATATTACCCTCAAACCATTGCATAACATACATGATTGAAAAATAGAGGAATTTCACTCTTCCTTCCCTCTCTCCCCCTTATCTTTTAGTGGATGGAGAGGGATAGGATGAATTCAAGTGGATTAGAATGTGAAGCTTGTCTTTTTCACTTTAAGGGGATTAAAGGTGAAGGTGAATGGATTTAAAGTAAAGTTTGATGAAGTTTACGAGTGATTTCATGGATGCGATAGATTAAAAATTATATTTAAATCATAAAAAAACAAAATTACAAAATTATACTTTATTTTAAAAATAATTAAAAATTATCATCATTATATAAGTTTAATTTATCGTATAAAAAAATATTAAAATGTATAAGTGAAAGTAACATATTTTAATAAAAAAATATTTAAAAGATAATGTAAAAAAAAAAATTTATAATTAAAAATTAATTTTTAAACCTTACTTTATAACAATTTTAAAATTTTCGTTATTAATTATTTTTCAAAAAATAATTTAAAAAGTCATAATTTTCCATCATTTTAATAATTAAGCTGAAAAATAAATTAAGGACATAATTGTAATCTTGATATCACCCTCAAACCAAGACATAACAGAGATGATTTGAAAATAAAAGAATTTCCTTTTTCCTTCCCCTCTCTCTCCTTCAAGGTTGATTGAATCGAGAGGAACATGATGAGATGGAGTGGCTTATAGTGTGATGTTTGTGTTGTTCAATTTAAGTGGATTAAAGATGAAAGTGGGTGGATTAAGAGTAAAGTTTGTTAAAATTTGTGAGTGAGTTGATGGATGTGATAGATTAGAAATTATATTTAAATCATCAAAAAACAAGATTACGAAATTGTACTTTATTTTAAAAATAATTAAAAAATATCATTATATAAGTTTGATTTATCATAGAAAAAATATGAAAATGTATAAATGAAAGTAACATATTTTAATAAAAAAATATTTAAAAGATAATGTAATAAAAAAAAAATTAATTAAAATATACTTCTTAAACATTATTCTATAACAATTTTCTAATTTTTGTTATTTTAATATTGTTTTCATAATTATGCTAAAAAATAAATTGCGTACATAATTGTAATCCTGATATCACCCTCAAACCATTGCATAACAAACATGATTGAAAAATAGAGGAATTTCCCTCTTCCTTCCCTCTCTCCATCTCATCATTTAGTGGAGGGAGAGGGATAGGATGAATTCAAGTGGATTAGAGTGTGAAGCTTGTCTTGTTCACTTTAATGGGATTAAATCTGAAGGTGAGTGGATTTAATGTAAAGTTTGATGAAGTTTGCGAGTGAATTGATGGATGTGATAGATTAAAAATTATATTTAAATCATAAAAAAACAAAATTACCAAATTATACTTTATTTTAAAAATAATTAAAAATTATCATCATTATATAAGTTTGATTTATCGTAGAAAAAGTTATGAAAATGTATAAATAAAAGTAACATATTTTAATAAAAAAATATTTAAAAGATAATGTAATAAAAAATTTTATAATTAAAAATTAATTTTTAAACCTTACTTTATAACAATTTTGAAATTTTCGTAATTAATTATTTTTCTAAAAATAATTTAAAAAGTCATAATTTTACATCATTTTAATAATTAAGCTGAAAAATAAATTGAGGACATAATTGTAATCTTGATATCACCCTCAAACCAATACATAACAGAGATGATTTAAAAATAAAAGAATTACCCTCTTCCTTCACCTCCCTCTCCCTCAAGGTTGATTGAATGGAGAGGAACTGGATGAGATCAAGTGGATTACAGTGTGATGTTTGTGTTGTTAAATTTAAGTGGATTAAAGGTGAAAGTGGGTGGATTAAGAGTAAAGTTTGTTAAAATTTGTGAGTGAGTTGATGGATGTGATAGATTAGAAATTATATTTAAATCATAAAAAAACAAGATTACCAAATTGTACTTTATTTTAAAAATAATTAAAAAATATCATTTTATAAATTTGATTTATCATAGAAAAAATATGAAAATGTATAAATGAAAGTAACATATTTTAATAAAAAAATATTTAAAAGATAATGTAATAAAAAAATTTTAATTAATATATACTTTTTAAACAATATTCTATAACAATTTTCTAATTTTTGTTATTTTAATATCGTTTCCATAATTATGCTAAAAAATAAATTTCGTACATAATTGTAATCTTGATATCACCCTCAAACCATTGCATAACATACATGATTGAAAAATAGAGAAATTTCCCTCTTCCTTCCATCTCTCCCCCTCATCATTTAGTGGAGGGAGAGGGATAGGATGAATTCAAGTGCATTAGAGTGTGAAGCTTGTCTTGTTCACTTTAAGGGGATTAAAGGTGAAGGTGAGGGGATTTAAAGTAAAGTTTGATGAAGTTTGCGAGTGATTTGATGGATGCGATAGATTAAAAATTATATTTAAATCATAAAAAAACAAAATTACCAAATTATACTTTATTTTAAAAATAATTAAAAATTATCATTATATAAGTTTGATTTATCGTAGAAAAAAAATACGAAAATGTATAAATGAAAGTAACATATTTTAATAGAAAAATATTTAAAAGATAATGAAATAAAAATTTTTATAACTAAAAATTAACTTTTAAACCTTACTTTATAACAATTTTAAAATTTTCGTTATTAATTATATTTCTAAAAATAATTTAAAAAGTCATAATTTTACATCATTTTTATAATTAAGATGAAAAATAAATTGAGGACATAATTGTAATCTTGATATCTCCCTCAAACCAAGACATAAGAGAGATGATTTAAAAATAAAAGAATTACCCTATTCCTTCACCTCTCTCCATCAAGGTTGATTGAATGGAGAGCAACAGGATGAGATCAAGTGGATTACAGTGTGATGTTTGTGTTGTTCAATTTAAGTGGATTAAAGGTGAAAGTGGGTGGATTAAGAGTAAAGTTTGTTAAAATTTGTGAGTGAGTTTGTGGATGTGATAGATTAGAAATTATATTTAAATCATAAAAAAACAAGATTACCAAATTGTTCTTTATTTTAAAAATAATTAAAAAATATCATATATAAGTTTGATTTATCATAGAAAAAATATGAAAATGTATAAATGAAAGTAACATATTTTAATAAAAAAAATATTTAAAAGATAATGTAATAAAAAAATTTATAATAAAAAATTACTTTTTAAACCTTATTTTATAACAATTTTAAAATTTTCGTTATTTATTATTTTTTTTTAAAATACTTGAAAGAGTCATATTTTTACATCATTTTAATAATTAAGCTGAAAAATAAATTGCGGACATAATTATAATCTTGATATCACCCTCAAACCGAGACATAACAGAGATGATTTGAAAATAAGAGAATTTCCCTCTCCCTTCCCCCCTCTCCCCCTCAAGGTTGATTGAATAGAGAGGGAGAGGATGACATCAAGTGGATTACAGTGTGAAGTTTATGTTGTTCACTTTAAGCTAATTAAAGGTGAAAGTTGGTGGAATTAGAGTAAAGTTTGTTGAAGTTTGTGAGTGATTTGATGGATGTGATAGATTAAAAATTATATTTAAATCATAAAAAAACAAGATTACCCAATTATACTTTATTTTAAAAATAATTAAAAATTATCATTATATAAGTTTGATTTATCGTAGAAAAAATATGAAAATAATAAATGAAAGTAACATATTTTAATAAAAAAATATTTAAAAGATAATGTAAGAAAAAAATTTATAATTAAAAATTAATTTTTAAACCTCATTTTATAACAATTTTCAAATTTTCTTTATTAATTATTTTTGTAAAAGTAATTTGAAAAGTCATATTTGTATATTATTTTCATAATAAAGTTAACAAAAAATAAACTGCGGACATAATTGTAATATTGATATCACCCTCAAACAAAGACATAATAGAGATGATTTAAAAATAGAAGAATTTCCCTCTTCCTTACCCTCTCTCCCCCTCACGGTTGATCGGATGGAAATGGAGAGCATGACATCAAGTGGATTAGAGTGTGAAGTTTGTGTTGTTCACTTTAAGTGGATTAAAGGTGAAAGTGGTTGGATTTAGGGTAAAGTTTGTTAAAGTTTGTGTGTGATTTGATGGATGTGATAGATAAAACTTATTTTTAAATCATAGAAAAACAAGATTACCAAATTGTACTTTATTTTAATAATAATTAAAATTTATCATTATATAAGTTTGATTTATCGAAGAAAAAGTATGAAAATGTATAAATGAAAGTAACATATTTTAATAAAAAATATTTAAAAGATAATGTAATAAAAAAATTTATAATTAATTTTCTAATTATTTTCTAATAAAACAAATAAATCATATTTTCTAATTTTCTAATAAAACAATTTTCTAATATGAAAATTTGTAATAAAACAATTTTCTAATTTTCATTATTAATTATTTTTGTAAAAATAATTTAAAACGTCATATTTTTAAATCATTTTAATAATTAAGCTGAAAAATAAATGTCGGACATAATTGCAATCTTGATATCACCCTCAAAGCAAGACATAACAGAGATGATTTGAAAATAAAAGAATTTTCCTCTTCCTTCTCCTCTCTCCCCCTCAAGGTTGATTGGATATAGATCGAAAGGATGACATCAAGTGGATTACAGTGTGAAATTTGTGTTGTTCACTTTAAGTGGATTAAAGGTGAAAGTGGTTGGATTTAGAGTAAAGTTTGTTAAAGTTTGTGAGTGATTTGATGGATGTCACTACACCAATTTTTGCTTTAGACAACACTAAACTTACCAACACATAAAAAAATGTTACCTAAAAACATAAAAGGCAACAATTTTATAGATGTGGTTTAAAAAAATATCAATGACCACACTTCTTTATAAATGTGGCTTAAAAATTATCAAAGACCACAATTTTTTACTAATGTGGTTTAAAATAATATCAATGACCACATTTTTTTACATATGTGGCTTAAAAATGATCAAAGACCACACTTTTTACAATGTGGCTTAAAAATTATCAAAGACCACACTTTTTTTACAAATATGGTTTATAAATTGTGTACATAATTGTAATTTTGATATCACCCTCAAACCATTGCATAACAAACATGATTAAAAAATAGAGGAATTTCCCACTTCCTTCCCTCTCTCTCCCTCATCGTTGATTGGAGGGAGATGGATAGGATGAAGCTTGTTTGTTCACTTTAAGGGATTAAAGCTGAAAGTGAGTGGATTTAAAGTAAAGTTTGTTGAAGTTTGCGAGTGATTTGATGGATGTGATAGATTAAAAATTATATTTAAATTATAAAAAAACAAGATTACCAAATTATACTTTATTTTAAAAATAATTAAAAATTATCATTATATAAGTTTGGATTATCGTAGAAAAAAAATATGAAAATGTATAAATGAAAGTAACATATTTTAATAAAAAACTATTTAAAAGATAATGTAATAAAAAAATTATAAATAAAAATTATTTTTTAAACCTTATTTTATAACAATTTTCAAATTTTCGTTATTAATTATTTTTGTAAACATAATTGAAAAAGGCATATTTTTACATCATTTTAACAATTAAGCTGAAAAATAAATTGAGGACATAATTGTCATCTTGATATCACCCTCAAACCAAGACATAACAAAGATGATTTAAAAATAAAAGAATTTCCCTCTTCCTCCCCTCTCTCCCTCAAGGTTGATTGGATAGAGAGGGAGAGGATGACATCAAGTGCATTACCGTGTGAAGTTTGTGTTGTTCACTTTAAGTGGATTAAAGGTGAAAGTGGGTGGATTAAGAGTAAAATTTGTTAAAATTTGTGAGTGATTTGATGGATGTGATAGATTAAAAATTATATTTAAATCATAAAAAAACAAGATTTCCAAATTGTAGTTTATTTTTAAAATAATTAAAAAATATCATTATATAAGTTTTATTTATTGTAGAAAAAATATGAAAATGTATAAATGAAAGTAACATATTTTAATAAAAAAATATTTAAAAGATAATGCAATAAAAAAATTTATAATTAAAAATTTACTTTTTAAACCTTATTTTATAAGAATTTTCAAATTTTTGTTATCAATTATTTTGGTAAACATAATTGAAAAAGGCATATTTTTACATCATGTTAATAATTAAGCTGAAATATAAATTGAGGGCATAATTGTAATATTGATATCACCCTCAAACCAAGACATAACAGAGATGATTTAAAAATAGAATAATTTCCCTTGCATCCCCTCTCTCTCCCTCAAGTTTGATCGGATGGAAAGGGAGAGGATCACATCAAGTGGATTAAAGTGTGAAGTTTGTGTTGTTCACTTAAAGGTGAAAGTGGGTGGATTTAGAGGAAAGTTTGTTGAAGTTTGTGAGTGATTTGATGGATGTGATAGATTAAAAATTATATTTAAATCATAGAAAAACAAGATTACCAAATTATACTTTATTTTAAAAATAATTAAAATTTATCATTATATAAGTTTGATTTATCATAGAAAAAATATGAAAATGTATAAATGAAAGTAACATATTTTATTTAAAAAATATTTAAAAGATAATGTAATAAAAAAATTTATAACTAAAAATTACTTTTTAAACCTTATTTTATAAAAAATTTCAAATTTTCGTTATTAATTATTTTTGTAAAACTAATTTGAAAAGTCATATTTTTACATCATTTTCATAATTAAGTTGACAAAAAATAAATTGCCGACATAATTGTAATATTGCTATCAGCCTCAAACCAAGACATAACAGAGATGATTTAAAAATAGAAGAATTTCCCTCTTGCTTCCCCACTGTCTCCCTCAAGGTTGATCAGATGGGAAGGGAGAGGATGACATCAAGTGGATTAGAGTGTGAAGTTTGTGTTGTTCACTTTAAGTGGATTAAAGGTGAAAGTGGTTGGATTTTGAGTAAAGTTTGTTAAAGTTTGTGAGTGATTTGATGGATGTGATAGATTAAAAATTATTTTTAAATCATAAAAAAACAAGATTACCAAATTGTAGTTTGTTTTAAAAATAATTAAAATTTATCATTATATAAGTTTGATTTATCGAAGAAAAAGTATGAAAATGTATAAATGAAAGTAACATATTTCAATAAAAAATATTTAAAAGATAATGTAATAAAAAAATTTATAATTAAAAATTACTTTTTAAACCTTATTTTATAACAATTTTCTAATTTTCATTATTAATAATTTTTGGAAAAATAATTTAAAAAGTCATATTTTTAAATCATTTTAATAATTAAGCTGAAAAATAAATGTCGGACATAATTGCAATCTTGATATTACCCTCAAAGCAAGACATAACAGAGATGATTTAAAAATAAAAGAATTTTCCTCTTCCTTCTCCTCTCTCCCCCTCAAGGTTGATTGGATAGAGATCGAAAGGATGACATCAAGTGGATTACAGTGTGAAGTTTGTGTTGTTCACTTTAAGTGGATTAAAGGTGAAAGTGGTTGGATTTAGAGTAAAGTTTGTTAAAGTTTGTGAGTGATTTGATGGATGTCACTACACCATTTTTTGCTTTAAACAAACTAAACTTACCAACACATAAAAAAATGTTACCTAAAAACATAAAAGGCAACAATTTTATAGATGTGGTTTAAAAAAAATATCAATGACCACACTTATTTATAAATGTGGCTTAAAAATTATCGAAGACCACACTTTTTTACTAATGTGGTTTAAAATAATATCAATGACCACATTTTTTTACATATGTGGCTTAAAAATGATCAATGACCACACTTTTTACAATGTGGCTTAAAAATTATCAAAAACCACACTTTTTTTACAAGTGTGGTTTAAAAATTATCAAATACCATACTTTATGAAATGTTGTTTATATTATACCACATTTTTTTAATAGTTGTCTTTAAAATGTGTGGCAAAAACCAAAAAGGTTGTTTTATATGTACTCGTAACATTACCCACAAAAAATCTTAAATTTTTTTACACACTACAATATTTTTTACTTTAGACCATATTAAATTTGTTCACAACCTCAAAAATTTTCTCTAAACATGAAA
>Ga0214542_1009924_pt1 | contig 14341 bp, 5 predicted proteins | sample CNSS1metaG_FD_160096 | JGI IMG/M metagenome (GOLD analysis project Ga0214542, IMG submission 160096) | Root nodule microbial communities from cowpea collected in UCLA plant growth center, Los Angeles, California, USA - CNSS1 | ecosystem: Host-associated > Plants > Roots > Nodule | place: USA...
TCTCTCTCTCTCTCTCTCTCTCTCTCTCTCTCTCTCTCTCTCTCTCTCTCTCAAAAAGACTTAAAATTACAAAAATATGTTAACTTTTTTTATGAAAAAATATAATTATTAAATTATCAATTGAAATTATAAAATATAAATTACAAAGAAATAATAAATAAATATATAAATATATAAAGAAACGATATGTTTAAAAATTTGAAAGAACCAATACATTTAAAAAAAATTGCAATCGCAAGAACTCCAACCATAATATAATATAAAGGATAGTTCATTTAACCGTATCAAAACCCCTTGAAATGATTGGATTTCATTGAAATCAATAAGTGTAACTATTTTGAATAAATATCTTTCGAATCTTAAACTTGAAATAACAAAATAAATAAATTAACAATTAACTATTAAAAATATCACAACCATGAATCAAAGAAAGTCGTGGTAAATATCCTAGACAACGTATTTTTTTGAAACAAAGTCCTCTGTAATATTAAAAGATACTAATTATAAAAATTGGAAAATTGAATTACAAAATTATTTAATGATTTATCAATTTTTTTCTACTTGTTCCTGGAATAAAAAGAGTTCCATCTGTTCTTGAATAGTGTCATTACTTCAAACCATGCTTTATGCCCTTGTACTTGGTCAATCCACTTAATTTTTCTGGGACTTTTTTCATGATGTGCCACAGACACCACCGATGATTGGTGTTGGGAAATACAACAGTAAATGCATTTTTCATTGTTTTGTATCGGTCAGTTATAATGCCTTCTTGTGCCTAGTTCCCCATGCACCTCAAAAAACATTGAAAAATCCATGTTAAAGTTGAAGTAGCTTCTAAAGACAAAATTCACAACCCAGTAGAATCAATTACCCATGGTGGTTAACACCAACGAAGGGTGCAAACAACATGTCGTATTTGTTGGTTTGGTATGTAGTATCGAATGACACAACATCATCGAAATCCACTAAGGTTGCTCTACTCCTTGCATTTGCCAAAAAACATTGATTATTATATTATCAACATCTGTGCCAATTTCATAATAAAATTCATTATTTAACTCTCTCATTCGTGAGAAATGGACAATCAATGCCTGCCCATCTCCCTCCTTCGCAAAGGTGCATCTTTGTTGGCCAATATAATTCCTTGCATCTCGCTCAAGGAAATCTAAGTTGTCAAAACCCCATGCATGGCATATCAAGGACCTAAAAGTCTTGTTCAAACGAACACCGACTTCGTCGTTAACTTCAAGGGTTCTCTTAACCTACAAATTCAACCTTCTATTACCCCGTATTAACCTCGATTTAGAAGGACTAATGTCATGATTGTGGTCATGTACCACAGTCCTTAGGATCCATGCTTGTGGTTTTTTCACAATTGTTATACAAGCTAAACATTCTTTTCTTTGGTAGGGTGGGTCTTCAATTTAGGCAGGATTTGGGACACATATTTACCTTCCCTTGAGCAAACTAATTTAAGGTAACACAACTGGTCATCGTCATCCTTTTTTATGTTCGAATTCGCACTCCAAAACTATATTTCACACCATGTCTTTTGTAGAAAGTCTTAATGTATTCTGCGGTGTCAAATTGCATTCCAACAGAGGGAGTAGCAACATTGTCAGGGTGATTACTGAGGTCAACATTATCAAAGCTATCCTCCTCGTCTAAAGTATGATGACCACAATCTTCATTTACTAAACTAATGACATCCAAGCATATTACATCATCTACTTGCCCATTTTCTATCTACGGATGAAATTAAAATGCTAAGGATTAAACTTTAAGCACACATGGAACTTTAGTATGACCATTCACTATGGTCAGTAATTTGAAAGGATCATTCACTTTACTATAAAAAAGAGATTCATTATAATTTAAAAAATTGAATTAAATAAACATTTAAAATATATTTTAATTTGAATATTTGTTTTCTTTTTATATTTTTAAAAAAAATATTTTTAAATTTGCAAAACCCGTCCTCGTTCCGCCCCGTTGCCATCCCTACTCATGATTGTTGGTTGGGAAGTCTTTAAAATGCATGAATAAACTCTTGATAATTTAAAGTAACTACTAATGTGGCATGAGTTGGAAGCATGAGTGGGTTATGTTGTAACTATATATGAATTTGAATGTTTCTTTGGGTTAGTCACATGTTGAGAATTGGTTTATTGGTGAATGCATGTGTATCAATATAAATTAAATTATTATATAGGTGGAGTGAAGTGCTATATTAATTTGCATTGGTGCATAGAATCATGTGCTTAAGTTGTTAGATGGTTGCTACTTTATATTTGATTTGAGCATGCATATTCATAAGTTGAAATTGAATGCTAACATGGATTTAAATGGTGGAGTATATATATGAATAAATGAGTTATGTGCCTACTATCTTATTATTTTATAATTTCATATGAGCATGGTTTACTTTTGGGTTCAAATTGAATGTTGGCATTGATTTAAGATGTAAGTATATATGAATTATAAAAGAGAGGAATGTGCGCTTATACTTGAAAGATGCATATGTGTTGTGATGTTGTAATTTGGAGTATATGAATGTGTATGTTAATTTCTGGATGTTTGAGAATTGAATGGTTGAATGCTAGGAAATGAATTAGAGTACCTAAACAAGTAGTGTCACATTACTAGTGTAGGGCTTGGCGGTGTAGTGTGGACCGTTAGGTGATAGTAGGAAATAGGGAAGTCTTGTGAGTTGTGGCATCCAACGGTGATGTGGAACCGCCAGGTGGTCTGCACTGCCATTTCGCCTAGCGGCACTTAGGCTGCGTTAGGCGATGGTGCAGTGCAAAGGTGCATTTGTGATATGTTTTGCATGGCTTGTTGTGTTGGTCCTGGTCTGGGATATGCTTGATGTTGTCATGAGTGGGTAGGTTCATGACTGATGATGAACACATGGTGATATGAACGGAGAGGTTCATATCCTGATATTCTCGTGTGGGGATACAAGTGGGGAGGTTTGTATGTTCCGTGCTCACACTTGAGAGATGGTACGAGCGGGGAGGTTCGTAGCTAGTGGATCACATGTGTTGGACTACAAACGGGGAGGTCCGTAGAGTTGGACCAGAAGCAGGCAGGTTTGTGGAAGCATTGGAATCCCTAAGACCATCTTGAGTATGTACCTTGTGTAGCGTAGTTTGCTTTTCTTATTTTCGTTATCATATTGTGATGTGAGACTTGGATCAGGAGACGTTGTGCAATGAGCGGGTAGGTTCATGAATGGTGGTGAACACATGATGATATGAGCGAGGAGGTTCATATCCTGTTACTCTCGTGTGGGGATACGAGTGGGTAGGTTCATATGTTTTATGCTCACACTTGAGAGATGTTGCAAGTGGGGAGGTTCGTAGCTGGTGGATCACGTGTGTTGGACTACGGGCGGGTAGGTCCGTAGAGCAGGACTACGGGCAGGTAGTTCCGTAGAGTAGGACTACGAGCGGGGAGGTCCATAGAGCAGGACTACAAGCAGGGAGGTTCGTAGAGGCAGGACCACGAACGGGCAGGTTCGTGTGAGCATCATAAGTCATGAGTCCATGGTTAACTATTTTTATGAATTGAAGGTTGAAAAGCCTTGGGGATTAAGGTCTTGGTCAAAAATTAACTAGAATAAAATAAATAGGTGTATCTTGATTTTTATTAACTTATACGTTAACTGTTTATGAGCTTTGCTTGTGTTTGACGATGATCGTGTAATGCGTTACACAAGAGCATATGATGTTGTAGGTGGTGCTGGTGAGGCATAGCATCAGAGAGAGGGTTAGCCGGGAAAAGCTTTTACTGTAGTTTTATCATTATTATTTTTATGAACTTTGTAAACAGTGTTTTACTGATTTATGAATTTGGATATTGTATTGGAGTTTCATAAATTATGGATTTTTAGATAACTTTTGATGTAATAAATGTTTTAAAATTTCCCGCATTTTTTTGGAAGTGAAGTGTAATAAACGAGCTTTTCATCATATTTCTTAATTTTATTACTTAAATTAGTAATATCCGACCGGGATGTTACACCAGTGTCCACAAAAAAATAATTTCACATCCTGAATATGGTCCATAAATTGATGTTGGCTTTGTCATATTACTGAAAGAAGTTGACATATTCAAGCCCAGTCCAGATAAGTTGTACCTAAACATTACACTAAGGAATATTGTTAAGGTCGGAACTTTAAGAATTCATTCATTACTTTGGGTTGGGTTAGGTCATAATAGAAATTGAATTTCATAACTTATCATCAAATTCATAGGTCTTCAAACATGACATCACTAGTTCAACAATTGAAGAGGTAACAGGTTCACATCCTATGGAGGGACAAGAGGAGCATGTCAAAGACTATGTTTAACCCAACTTAAACCTAAATGTGCAAGTAAATGTGGACAACAATGTAGACATCAATGTGGACACAACAGTGGAAACCAATTTGGATGCAAATCTCGACCACCTTGAGGACATCCTTCTACAAACAGTTGAGGATAGCAGTGATGATGACTAATTGACCTACAATAGTGTTGATGAGATGATGAAAAGCTTGGTTGATCCATTTAAGAAATTCAAACGCACTAAACCAGGGTAGTCCTCAAAGTCACAACCATAAGGTCATTACAAAAATGACCCACTATATATTATGTTTATGGATGTCCTTTTCAAACTCACCTTTAAGTTTATGTATCATATATGAAATATGAACTTGTGGACGACATTTTATGGATTGTGTTAATTAACTTGTCTTCAATGTATAACATGGGTTACCCTGAATTTAGTTATGCCTTTGCTACTACTGGTGGTGTGCAAACCATTTAACATAGGTTAGCAATAATGCACTCAGAAATATGCATTTCCTGTGGGATTGAATTCATAAATACGATGCATTAAACTGCCTTTTTGTACTCCAAAATCAGAACCATATACTCTCAAGTACAACCATAAAGTACCCCCTAATAGTATTGACTAAACTTCACAATATTTAAGGTCTCCTACCAACATGTACATTAATGAAAATCAAGTGACACAAGTTCGCACTTCTGAACTCGCATGTTAGCAAATATAGAATACTATGAAAATTTAACAACATATAACAAAAATTAATATTTCTTGAAGAAATTGTGACTACTTTCAATAACTTCATAAAAGTCATAAATTATAAATAACATTGATGACATGAAACAGAGTCATGAAAGTGGGAGTTCTACAAGAAACTGAATTGCAACAAAAGTTATGTTCAAAACATTTTACTTAGGTTAACAATACTTTAGTCATTGCTTTGTAGTTACAGATGGAATGAAAGCAAACATAGCCATGGCTTGAAGTGACTTCAGTATATTTCTACAAGGACAAACATGATGTACCCACTACTAGGTCTAAAGGAACTTCACAATATTTAAGGGCTCCTACCAACATGTACATCAATGAAAATCAAGTAATGTAGATTAGCACTTCTAAATGCATGAGTTAGCAAGTCCATAATACAATGGAATTTAACAACATATAACAAAAACTAATATTTCTTGCACAAATTATTACTACTTTCAATAACTTCACCAAATTGCTAAATTATAAATAATATTGATGACATGAAGAGGAGTCTTCAAAGTGTTAGTTATAAAGAAACTGAATTATAGCAAAGGTTATTTTCAAAACATTTTACTCCGATTAGCCATTGTGGAGTCATTGTTTTACAGTTCCGACTAGGATTAAAGCATACATAGGCATGAGTTGAAGTGAATTCAATATATTGCTGCAAGGACAACCATGTGGTTAGTCGTTATGGAGTCACTGTTCAGAATATTTAACCTCTCATACTTTGATGTACAACACTTCGAAACAAATTACACGGCTTATCACTTGTTATATCACGGGTTAGCAAATAGACATTGTAGTGAAATATAACAATATATAAGAAAAATTAATGTTTGCTGCATAAATTATCACTACTTTCAATCAATTACAAAATTTACAAAATTACAAATAAAATTTATGGCATCAAGCGTAGCCTTGAAAGTGACAATTATAAAGAAGGTTAATTATGCCAAATATTTATTGTGAAAATTTAACATGGGTTAGAACTTCTGAACTCATGGGTTACCAAATACGTGACAATGGAATTTACATTAATCACTCACAGTCTTTGTTTGCTGCATTTAACCATTTAACCTGGTCTCCCATTTATCAACAATTTTTTTCCCATGCATTAAACTTAGTTCAAACAAATCCAACAATAACAACCATATAATAACAAGGGGTAATCAACAATGAAAAATATTCACAAAATGGTGTTCGAAACATGACTTTTAAAATGCAAAATTAATCCACAAGTGACATCATAACAGTGAAGCAGAAATGTATCACACTAATCAGACAAAATTAAATTAAATTGTAAGATGACTACAGAGGTGCAACGACAACTTCTACATAAGGCGTTTCCTCCTCCTGTAAGTGAAAAATGAAGTTTGTATCACTTTACTCTTGAAAAAGTTCCTCAGTTCATCCTTCAATCGGTGGTACAAATTACTATTTTACGCTTGGTCCTTGTCAAGGTGCAAACCAACCTCTTGCCACTATTGCTGTTGAGGAGTACTTTCAACAAAATCATAACAATTTTGTAGCTCGTATTCATCAAATTGTTCGTGTTCTCCACATTCACATGCTTTAGGTGGAACTTGCTATTTTAACTTATTATTTCTATTATCAGTTAGTATTGCTTTCAACTCTGCCATTGAGTTCTACAGTTCCAACATCTCAGCTTCTTATTTTTCAACTTCTATTCTTAAGTGTTCCTCGTATTCTTCGTCCTCCTTAAATCCTGTATCATATTTCTCAAAAGCTTTATTGACAAAAGGATGTGAAAGCTTAAAGTTTGATACACCAACATCAAATAACAACCTACAACATAACCTAAAATACAAGTTTAAAAAATAAATTAAAGAACTACAATAAACTACTCATACACAATCTTGTAATGTGATGAAATGAAACATACCTTGTTCTTATTCAAAGCAGTAGTAATTTTGTCCTCTGCAACTTTCGTATTCATTCATTGCAATATTCGAGGGAACTTTGTGCTTGATTTTCCAAAATTACATTTTGGAATCAAGAAATGGTCAAACGACCATACCTGCCACAAGTGAACAGAAACTAAAACACTCAATACATTCATTTGTATTTCAAACACATCAAATTTTAATTTATAGGGATTGATTACCAAATACTTGTAACAAATACACACAACCAACAATGTGGAAGTGTCTATTATTTCTTTTCTCCATTAAGAACATGAATGCAACTAAGTATTCATAAACAAGTTCAGCCCAATTATATTTTCCAAGACTACCAACGCCATCCACAATGGTAAAAAATATGGGGAAAACTCTTCCCTGCGACTTGGACAAAGGAACTCGAATTTTCCTAATAAAATATAAAGCTTACAATAATCCTCCAAGCTAACCTCATCCCTACGTCTTACTAGGAAATATATACCATGTGAACATCAATAGTTTTGTTATTGAATAATTTCTTACACTCGTTGTGCACACCAATCTCATCTAACTTAATAGTCTCACCATGAACCCTTAAATCCAATCCTAAACAAACATCCAAACGATGTTCCTTCAAGAATGGACATTTGTTCCACACTTAAATTCTTATTTAAGGAAGAAATGTACTTCATCTGGCAAGAATGCTTAAAACTATGCAAATAATTATCAACAAAACTTATAAGTTTCCATTCTTTAAATTAATTAATCATTACAAAATTTCATATCAGACCTTGCAATCTACTTCCTATCACCACCATAATCATTATTTTCACTATAATAAGCCATTATAGTATCTCTTATGCAAACTATTGATGTCATATGTTGTCATAACGCATAGTTATTTGTAGTATACATATGAATAACTAGTTTAGTGAAAATTAAATCTCATGTCCAATAAGTATACCAACACTAACTACTCATCCATATAACATACTAAAGAACCAAAGCAATGAAAGTAATACATGGTGAACTGATAAAGTCATAACGAACTTTGATGTGCAAATATTATACCTATACAATCCTTGTAAGACCCACTAAATTTAAATAATTAAATAAATAATTATTTAATAAATGTGGGTAGGAGAAGCCTTTATGGCATTAAATGCAAACCTTTATGACGTGGAAAAGTACTAGCTCAAGTGGTTGAGAGTACTTTGATTGTGTGATAGGACTTCGGTTTGAGTCCTATGTATGCCAATTATGTGTTATTTTGTTTTAGTATTTTTATAGACATGCTTGGGAGTGATAAGTAAAGAGATCAGCTTTGATGTATGAATATTATCATGAAATATTACATGGTTGAGTTGGTTGTTACATGGTGATGGGTTCGAACCTTGGCTTGGACAAAATAACTTTCTTTTTGTCAAAACCCACTTTGGTATTGAGGTGAGGAGACGCAGAAAACCCTAGGTGGCAACTAGAAAGGGTTGAAAGCTATGATTCATAGGGAATTAATAGTATTAACTTTTCTTTTTTTATGAATTTTCGTTTTATTACATTTAATCCCAATTAAGGCATGATTAAGAGACCAAGCAAAGGAGAGAAAGAGCTTTAGGGGCTGAAAAATTGTGAGTATTGAGCGAGAGTGAGCACTCAGGACGTGGGGCTATTTTGGAGGTGAATTATAGTGGGATTGAAGCTAGTTTGAGGGGCTCACAGTGCCAACATCAAGAAGAGGGTTTAGCTTTTATCTTGGGCAAGTAATATCCAGGTTAGGGGAGTTCTTACTGTATGTTTTATTTATGTATCATATGAAAATGTGTGCTGGGTCATGTTTGAACTGTGAAACCCTTTAATTTTGGTTTGGTTTGCATTTTCTGGATTTTTCCAGAAACCGCCTAGCGGCGCATGAATTGCCGACAGGCGGCACATGTGGTTGCACCCAGTTTTCTGGGTTTTCGGATGATCCGCCTGATGGCTGAAAGTGACCCGCCAGGCGATGTATTCATTGTTGTTCTTTCTTGTTTTGGTTGGCTTATCAATGGCGTGATGATGTTTGATATGGATTGATATTGTATGTGTATGTTTGGTTTAATGAGACTGACCCTTAATTATTCAATTAGCTGAATGTCATGGGCTTTTGTATGAAATTGGGATTAGGGTTCATAATTGGGAAATATTGGACAATGATTATGTGGAATCATGTCTATGATTAGTGTATTGTTCTATAGAATTGATGTTAATATGAATACATTATGAATTTTGTCATGTGCGAGCCTGTGAAATAATGTTACTGTGAAGAATGGGCACTGTGATTGAAGTGCTTGGGAAACAGGGTTGAACTGAAATAAGTTTGGGGCAGAACCCATTCTCAGCAACCACCGCCTGGCGGCATTTGGGTGGCCGGTAGGCGATACCGCAGTTTCACTGATTGTTTGGAGCTCTGTGTTGTCGTATTTTGGGGTGTTATGTTGGATGAATTAGTATGTATGATAGGGCTTAGTGGGGAGTAGTGAGGTGAAGGGAACTCAAGCATATCATATTAAATGATTCATGTATATGTATACCATAATTGGGATATAGACTTTAAACTAAATAAAGTTGCATGATGAATTTGAAAGAGACTGTAATTAATAGAAGCTGGAATGAGGACATTGGGTAATCACTGATTAAATGATTTTGTATGAGTGAATTGGTAATGTATGGAGAACGAATTAGAATTAGACACTACTGTTAATTAGATTGTAAGCTAATACTTGAGAAAAAGGCTAGGTAGTGTGTAAAATGCATGACAAATTTATAATTATGATTGGATGATTAAGAGTGATGTTTGGACGTGGTTGTGAGCAAATACTTTCATGATTGTGTAGTTTCAAAGTATATATATACCATATTGACAACTTTGTGGCATGACTCAATGTGTAAATTAAGGAGAATGAGCTAAACAGGACGCCTGGCGGCGAAGTTGGGTCCGCCAGGCGGAATGGGAAAGCTCGAGGCTTGGAAGGTGTCTGCTGCCTGGCAGCACGAGATGGGTGCGCCAAGCGGTGACGGAACAACGAGACTCTTGTATGACGCTTGGCGCCTGGCGGTGTGTGATGCCTGCCAGGCGGTCTGGAACCAAGCTCCGCCTAGCAGTGTGAGATGCGCGCCAGGCAGTTTTGGTCTAGTGATGGTGCGCGAGGAAGGGTTTCTACACAACTTTAGGTGATGTTCATGATGCAAGGCTTTGGCTGGGGGCCCAGTTACGAGTGCAACTCGTATTGGGGTAACACATGACAACTCTAGGTTGTAGCCTGGTGGTTTAGGAAGTCCAGTGGAGTGTGCGAGTTGTGGCTCGTACGACGAGGTTTCAGGTGATTACCCTCTTCAGTGTATTCTGATAGAGCTTTGGTAGTCTGGGAACAACTACAAACTTATGTTTGTTTGGGGGATCTCCACTTGGTGTCATAGAGATGTTGTGGCAACGTTATTCCCACGTGTGGACTATCAGGTGGTGGCCTGTAGTCGGAGGGGCGAGTAGACACTAGTGCAGCAAAGATCGATCACTGATCTCACCTAAAGGATATAGAAATGATAAACGTCTATTGCAAGTGATGGAAATCGAGAACCAAGGAAAAAGGGAAAAATACTAACTCGGGTTATAACTTTGAGATTATGTTCTTATTTATGATATTTGTTTGATTTTATTTAAATGAGCTCACCCTATCTGTGTGTGTGTGTAGCGATGATCATGTAACTTGTTATATGGGAGCAGATGTTGATACAGGTGAGCGAGTTGATGCATAGGGACCAAGTGGGGATCTCTTGGGAATTTTCACTGATTTATTTTGTTAGTCTGTGGATCTTTTGTAATAGTTTTATAGACAATTATACTTGTAATACTGTATTGCCGTGAATTATATTATTTGGTTTGGCGCGTTGAACTTAACGATTTAAATATTTCCCACGTTTTGGGGAAAATTTTGAGAATAAATGATGTTTTAATTAAATTGTTTTTGATTTATGTGTGTATGTATTGTGTGTGTAAGCTTGTCGCGTTGATGTGTGTATGTATTGTTTTGCCTTAGTATGAAATTGAAATATAAGTTGTTTGATTTCTTAGTTAATATGTGGTGCATTCAGGCTATGGCAAATAGGAGGAGAATGAACGTTGCCAGCGCTGACGAAATTGCACAGGTAATCCATAGGATGGTTGACGTTATGCAGCCTGTTGCAATGCAACTCAGGGCCATGGTTCCACCAGCGAGGCCAGTGACTATGGAAGATGTGTTGAAGCATAAGCCGTCAAAATTCAGCGGCAAAGCTACTCCTGATGAGGCCGATGCTTGGCTCAAGGAGTGTGAGAAAATATTCTGAGTGCAGGCGTGTACTAAGGCACAACAGCTGACTTTTGCCACTTTTCTAATGGTGGGAGATGTGGAGTACTGGTGGACGGGAATGCAACAGCAAATGCAGACCCGTTAGGAGGAGGTGAACTGGACAAACTTCAGGACCAGATTCTTGGAGAAGTATTTTCCAAACTCGGCTAAACATGCTCTGGAGGCAAAGTTCCTCACCTTACAACAGGGAAATAAACATATGCAGTCCTATATTGATCGCTTCGAGTATTTGGCGAGATTCTACTCGTAGGCGATCACGGAGGAGTGGCGTTGTCACAAATTTGAGGGAGGTCTGAGGCATGAGCTGCGTAGATTTCTTGTACCACTGCGAATCAAAGAGTTGCCCATTCTGGTAGAGCAGGCCAAGACTGTGGAGGAGTAAAAGACGGGGCCCAATGTAAGTCCCGTGAAATTTAATTAATTAAATAAATAATTAATTAATAAATGCGGGTCGTGGAAGCCTTTATGGCATTTAATAGTGATTGATATGATGTGGAGAAGTACTAGCTCAAATGGTGGAGAGTACTTTATCGTGTGAAAGGACTTGGGTTCGAGTCTTATGTATGCCAATTGTGTGTTATTTAATTATTAGTATTTTTAGTAATATGCTTGATCATGTTAAGTGATAATATAATCATAGAATTATATTAATCATCACGAATCATGAATTGGTTAAATGGTTATGCATTGATTTGACATTGGCATGGGATGGGTTTGAACCTTGGTGAACCTAAACTAAACTTTCTTTTTGCCAAAATTCCTTTAGCATGAAGGTGAAAGGCAAGGAAAAACCCTAGCTGAATGGCAGCCAAGGGAGGCTGGAGAATCAGCCATAATGGTCCTTGAAAGGTATTTACAAGCATCATTAAACCAAATTTGCGTTTTGGTAATTAACCTAGCATTAAGGCACCCTTAAAAAGCCAATTTTAGGTTAGAAGAAAGGTTTGCAAGGTTGCCATAGTTACATAGTGAGAGGAGAGCGAATTTGAGAGTGTGTTGAGAGAATTAAGAGTCTGTTTGGAGCTGGAATGTGGGAGCACTAAGGGAAGACATTTTTTGGCCAAGAAGAAGAATCTCACATTCAAATTAAGCAAAGGAGACCAGGTTAAGGGAGCTGATTAACGTCGTTTTAATTGGTTAATAATTAAATGTATGTTATATCGCATTTTATTTCATGATCAATGTCTATTTTTGTTCAATTTTGCGTTTCTGGGAATTCTTCCAGAAACCGCCTGGCGGGTGATGAACTACCGCCAGGCGACACATGCATTTTGCCTATTTTTCTGAGTTCCTAATAGGAACCGCCTGGCGGTGAGCTTAGTGCCGCCAAGCGACGCAAGACCCACCACCCATTTTTCTGGGTTGATCATGAACTGCCTAGCGGTGAAGAACACCCGTCAGGCGAGGCTTTTCGTTTTTATTTGATTTTCGGGTTCTGCATGTTCTGGGTTGCTTTGGTTCGGTGGAAAAGGAATTTTAAGAACATTTGGACCAAAAAGGAAGGGATTAATTGTGAAAAGTCATAGTAGTGCGATAAAATAAAATGAGATTGGCTATGAATGAATATCAGGGTGGAAGAATTGGGGTTTTCAGAAATTGTATAACAAATTGCGTAATAAACTACAAACTTATTGGATTAATTGTGATCCTAAACCTTTGAGTGGTGAGTATTGAGTCGAAACTGAAGGAAATCGGGATGGTTGGGTTGGTTGAGGTTCGTAGGCGCAAGGGAAGGGTTGTTGTGTTCCTCGAACTGCAGGAACCGCTTGGCGGCACCGAATTGGCCGCCAGGCGCCACACCAGAGGTGCATGGTGTGTTGATTCACGAAAAACGTTGTTTTTCGTACTTTTTGGGCAACAGTAACCGTTAGGAGGTAGTTTAGTCCTGCCGAACGCCAGTCGTTTGATTTTGGGCGCTAGGCGCCACCAATTTTTCTAGTTCGCGCAGTTTTCGTAAAACTACATTTCCCGATTCGTTAACCGTTCGATTTAGGTGAAATTTTTATAGGTGGTCCACAAGGCTTCTAGGATTTACAATTTTTATTGGTGTTATGCTTGCTATGATGTGCGTGATCTACAAGGCTTCTAGGATATCTTAAAGGTCGGCTTGTTGGTGTTCCTTGAGTTGAGCTCGAAATGGCATCCCCGAGTTGAGCTCAGGATGGCGGATGAACACGAGGAACCCTTGAGTTGAGCTCGGGTTGGCGAGTGTTGCCGGTGTGAGTGTGCTGGTTGTGGCCAGTACGGATGGGTCCAGATAGATTGCCCTCCTCAATAGTTGACTGACGAGTTTGGTAGTCTTGTAACGTTACGAATTATGTTCGTATATGGGAACTCCACCTGGCGTTACGGTGTATGATCCGTAGCATGGTTACCCGCACGTGCTCTATCGATTGTGGCCGATAGGTATGGCAGCAAGACACCTTGAGGTACCCACTAGAAGATGTAGAACACGAATAACATGGTGATGGCCATGTGATGTGATATCAAAAGATGGAATTCCTTTGGTGTGATTGTGTGATTGGTATATTTGTGTCCTATATATATATATATGTTTATTTTGTTAGCTCACCCTATCTGCTTGTGTTTGGCGATGATCGTGTACGCGATACACGGGAGCAGATGATGTTGCAGGTGGATCTGGTGAGGCTTAGCAGCGGAGCAGGGAAAACTCATGGGAATAGTTTTATAGAGTTTTATCATTTATGGTTTTGGATTAAAGATGTAATCTATTATGAGACTGTTTTGGTATTTCATTGAATTTTGAGAAGATTTGAACTCAGAGTTATCTTTATTATGAAATAAATTATTTGAAATTTTCCGCGTTTTTGGGAAATGGATTTATAATTAATGCGTTTTTATTTTCTTATTTTATTTTTTTGTTTAAACCCGTAATATCCTAACAGGATGTTACATTTGGTATTAGAGCAATGGTTTTCAAAAGATTTTTGGGCATTGGGGAGTGAGCTTGACGC
>Ga0214542_1009934_pt1 | contig 14323 bp, 7 predicted proteins | sample CNSS1metaG_FD_160096 | JGI IMG/M metagenome (GOLD analysis project Ga0214542, IMG submission 160096) | Root nodule microbial communities from cowpea collected in UCLA plant growth center, Los Angeles, California, USA - CNSS1 | ecosystem: Host-associated > Plants > Roots > Nodule | place: USA...
CTATTCTGATGTAGGACTCTTAATATTTAACAAATATATATTTTTGTAATATTTCATGAACAATTACATAGATGCAAACTACATATATGAATATGAAGTTATGTTATTATTAATGTTCTCTCAAGGAAAATCTTATGGTAAAAAAAAATTAATTCCATATCTTTTTATCAAATAATAATTATTTAGTATAGTAGTTGAGGCGTCACAGGAACCCTTGGTATTTACCGACGATTCTGGAACTCCTGGTATTTACCGACGGTTCTGGAACCCCTGGTATTTACCGACGGTTCTGGAACTCTTATATAACGGTATTGAAATTTCCTTTTTCAGTGTTTTCTACCCTTATAATGCAATTCATTATTTGTTTATGTTCTTACTTATTTTTTAAATTCTCTTAATTTTATTTGTTAAACTTTTTGAATGCATATAATTCGTAAAACATATGATATTAAATGGAAAAATCTTAACATTTGGACATTTTTTTATAACTACATATAACATTCATAGAAACCAGGAACGTTGTCTATAAGTTCAAGGTAAATAATAAAGTTTAAACATTCAAACTAGTGAAACATACAATATCTTTGTTTTTATAGTTATAAAGTCAGATATAATGAAAGTCTAATAAGATTCTTCAACTATCAATCTTGATTTGAATCATTTGTTTCTTCAATAAGAACATGTCTGTGATCGAATACCTAACATAAAAAAAATCATAATTAGTAAAATTCTTTATATAACAAGAAATTTTAACAATGAACTATGTTAGATGAGCCAACTCAACTCTTAGACTATTCCCCCTTTTCCAACCCCAAAATATGCATGTTAGATAAAATTAGGAATATCATATGTATATATATATATACATATGTATATATATATATATATATATATATATATACACATATATATATATATATACACATATATACATATATATATATATACACATATATATATATATATATATATATATATATATATATATATATATATATATTCCTATTAATCATATATGTTTTTGTTTAGAAAAGAAAATTCGAGAAAATAAAGTGATTTTTTTATTTATGGAAAAGCAAGATAATTTTTAAGTTGGTGGATAAAAGTTAGTATCACGTTTGGTTTGTGTTATTTAAAAACAAGAGAATGACGAAGGAGTAAAATTAGATGTGCAAGACTAACCCTAAAGCCTAAACTGAGGTTTAGAGTAAAAAATAATTACATTTTTCATAGCAGTGCTGAAAGCTTCTAGATGTGGGATCTCAGGGTTACTACTTTAATACGTTGTATCTCCTCTCTATACTAGCAAGAAGAAAGAGATAGAGTAAGAGCTTACCTTGATTTAAAAACAGAACCACGTCAATGATTGAAGTTATCCTATGAGCAATGGTGAAGATTGTGCATTCTGCAAAATGATGCTTAACTGTTTGTTGAATAATATTATTTGTGGCTATATCAACTGATGCAGTAGCTTCATTAAGCACCAAGATCTTGCTTTTCTTCAGTAGAACACGGGCTAGGCAGACCAATTGCCTTTGACCCATACTGCAATTTTCTCCATTTTCAGTAACTGTAAAAGCTCATAATGATATGTAATGCATATCATTGTGACCTGTAACACCTGTCATGTGTATGTTCAAAGTTTTGAGAAATCAAACCTATGGAGTCAAGCTTCCCTTTTTTTTTCTTACTGCATCTCCAAGTTGGCACATCTCTAATGGCTAAAAAATGTATTAAAACAAATTAGGATGTATACTATGCATGAACTAAAGAGATGAGTTCTTGCTAGTATCAAACAAACTCAACTTACCTGCCAAATCTGTTCATATTTGTACTCTTCCAGTGGATCCAGATTGGTTCTTACAGTCCCTTCAAACATTGTTGGCTCTTGAGGAATAATGCTTAGTTTGGATCGCAAATCATGAATTCCAATCATAGTGATGTTAATGCTATTTATCAGTATTTGTCCAGCAACAGGTTCAACAAGTCGGAAAAGTGTTTGCACTATAGTTATTTTTCCACTTCCTGTTCTTCCCTTAATACCAGTTTTTGATCCAGCAGTAAAAGTGCAAGTAAGACCTCGTAAAACAATAGGCAAGTGAGGAGCATATCGAACTTGCATAACACAGCTCCTCATTACAGTTATATACCATAAGAAAACTAGGAAAATATAATTGCAGCCTTCAATTCACAAACAAATGAAAAACCATTGAAATGTACCAGTAAATCCTGTATATGAACCTCTCCAAATGATGGCCAAGAATATTCTGGCTGGTTGTCTTTAATCACAAGAGGAGCTTCACTTGGGAGAGATGTGTATTGGAGTATTCTTTCAACAAATATAATTTTGTTCTCCAAAGTGCAAATAAACCAGATTATATTAGTTTGTAGAGAGTTTAACATCATGACCCATGACCTCAGTTTTCCTTCCAGGCCTAAAAGAATCTCATCCCAATATATTTCCTATGGTGGCAAAGGCTTGGTTTTTTCTGAGTATGGTCCCTACTGGCGCAACATGAAGAAACTCTGCACTGTAGAACTTCTGATTGCATTAAAAGTTGACATGTTTTCTCCCATGAGAAGTGAGCTGTTGGCAGAGTTTGTCAGCTGTCTGCAGAAGACAGCATCATCGCATGAGGTTATAGATATCAGTTATACTGTTGGGGATGTCATTGAGAATCTCACCTATAAAATGATCTTTGGTCGAAGTAAAGATGATAGATTCGATGTCAAGAACCTTGTTCGTGAAGTACTAATACAATGCAATAAGAAACATGATCAGGAAACATGATCAGGTAAATAAGTTCTATCTTCATATTAAACCAATGAAGAATTATGAACATACTATAACATACTCTGTTCAGGATTCGACCACTTGGGGTGGCATAAAAAAAAGATATTGGTGCTCGAAAAGCATAAGGGTAAGGCTTCCAATATGAGGTTCAACAATTCCTGAAACTGGAGTTGCCACAGTCATCTAGTAATTGCTTACATGGAGAAAAATGTACTAGCACGTTTAGAGTTGCTAGTGTAGCCATTCCTTCACGGGTCCATTGCAAGAAAATATATACATGAAATAATTGAAAGTGAGTCAACCATAAAATACTAATTTAATACTGAAATGCAACATTATGAAGTTTTGAAATGAAAACAACTGTGATTTCTGTGGAAATTTAAAGGCCAATCTAAATGCAATTGGAAATAATTAAACAAAGAATTAGTCATAAATTTAGATTCCAAAACCAACACATATACTGTGATACCCAAAAAAGCCTGAGACAATACACAAGTATTTGGTTGAATCTCAAATTCTGGGACAATACAAAAAGAAGCTTGGAAAAGAGTACTCATAAATGGTAAGGATAAGGATAAAAGTTATAATATTTCAGAAATAGAATTCTTAGGCATGTAATGTTACTTGAGGAAATTTCTGGAGCTAACCATTTTTGTTTCATCCATGGTGTAAAGGTTTCCTAAAAAGCACAATGGTGTAAGAATGTACTTCAATTTAATTAGAATTTATGGAGTGGTGTCCACGGAACTTCTTCTTAGGATGAATTTTCCTAAACACTTTACAACCATAATCAGTTTAAGCAAGTAAGCACATATATTAGACTTATGTGACAAAAAGATGGAATAAAAGATATGGATAATATTTACCATTTATAACTTATATCTTTATATTAATAATATTGTATAAATCAATCCACAAAGCCATTTAAAAATCCATTTAAATTGCTAGCATAGTCTTAACAAGAATTCCTGGAACTATTGATAAACTTGAAACCAAAAAATCAATACCTTTGTTCATGAGAGATGGAACTATTAAATCCTACATAATTAAATGACAATGAAATTTTTTAACATCATGAGATTGCTTTAATGTTTATAGTCAAAAATAAGTAGATTATCCTTCATGAATCAACCTTAAAACAAACAAATATGAATTACAAACAATCAAGAGAATATCAGAACAACTTAAACAAAGTTATTGGAACCGAAAGACAAAGTCCTGAAAAAATTGTATATTGAGCATGATTAGTATTTGATCATATTAATCAATGCAATAGATATAAAACTTATAAAGTCTATACTTTCTAACTTTCAACAACAACTGCTCAGAAACAAGAAACCATTTAGTGCCAAGCTTCCTATCTCCTACCATATAAGAGTACTATAGAGTCTTAATAGAAAGATGATGAAATGAGTGAGTAGGAACCTTCAGCGGTGAGAGGCCGAGAAGAAGAACCGCGAAAGAGAAAGGGAACCGTGAAAGAGAAAGAGAAAAGAAAAGAAGTTTAGACAAATGAATATTTTTGAAAAATCAAAAAAATAAAACGAGAATAATTTTACTAGGGTTTTTTAAAAAAACCCCTGAAACTTACCGGAGGTTATTAAGACCTCCACTAAAAAATCTCTGGTAAAAATATACATGTTTCTAGTAATTAATGAAACTTAATTGATAAAATTAAAAAATATTTTAAAAAAATATAAAAAGAAAACAAATATTCAAATTAAAATATATTTTAAATGTTTGTTTATTTTAGTTTTTTTAAATTCTGATGAATCTATTTTTTATAGACTAATAAAAGTTGTAATACATCACTTCATCAAAATGACACAAAGAACAAATAATAAACATAATAATAAAATTTTGGCATGGATCTTGTATCTTTTGAACTCCAATATATGTTGGATAGTGATAAAAAAATATTCATGGCAATTACATTAAATTTTTATATTGTAGCAAATAAAAGTTATTTATACAATTATAGTGAAAAAATTACATTATAATTGATGATGATAGAAAATAAAAAATAATTAGATAAAATATATTGAAATAATATTCTACATGATGAAAATAAACAATAAATAAAAATATTAACAAATTAACAAATGTGTGTCTTAGAAATAATTTGAGAAACCATTGAAATAAATTCCATTTAGAAAATCAAATGTATAATTAAGGGTATGATAAGATGAAAAATACCTTAGAGATCTAAGTAAACTTTTCAAATATCAACATATATACTCAATGGTTGAAAAATTAAAAAAAAATTATTTTAACAAAACAAAAGAGTTCTTGAAATGAAACAAAAATTAATAATAATAAGTAAAGCATTTTTTTATATTACCTTAAATTTAGAGTATTAAACATTCTCATGTGAAAGAAAAATATACAATAAATAAAAATGTTAAAAAATAATAGAAATATTGAAATGTGAGGCATAAAATTCAAGTTATATTTTCAGGATTCGATATTCAAGAGACTAGATTTTCTTAACTAAGATGGATTTTAATGGGAACAAAACTAATAATATGAAAAACAAATGGGTAATTTATGATATTATATTATTGAATTAGTTGAGTGATTGGTGGCGTATTATACGTGAAGTATGTATGAACAATTATATTTAGTTTTTATTTATTTATTTTTTATTTTAAATTAGATGTGGAGATAAAATATAAGATATGAATATGAGATATGTATAACAATTAATGAATTAATAGAATTGTCTAAAATTAATTAAGCATAAGGTTGAGTAAAAGTAAAATTGATTTAAAAAACTAAAAGGAAATACATGTATCAGATTTAAATTAAATAATAAAGAATATATTTTTAAAATAAAAATGTTATTTAAAAAAAAATAATTATTTTGACAAAAACTCTAAACACATTAAAATAAAATGTTATAGTTTATTTTATTTTAAGTATATTTAATAGAAAATAACATATTTATAATTTAAAATAAAAATATTCATTTTCAAATAAATATAATAACTAATTTTATTTCAAATCTGTTTTTTCTTATCTGAACCTCACACAATTCACTCTCATCTACTTTTTCTCTCCCACATACAATATCCACTAGACCTCAACTTCACTTACGTATGTCACTCTTCAATTTTTATTCAATTTATTTAATTTTTTCACTAAATCTATATAAAGAAAAGAACTAACAATCAAATATCTTCTAACGGTTTAAGACATTTTTCTTGCTTTTATCATTGAAAGGCATATGTAAGATTCGGAAAAATTTTAAATAAATAGAAATCATTGAAAGGAATCAATGATTTGATTAAAATTATTGATTTATTTAATTTATTGAATTATAAAATATTGAGATAATTAATGATTTGATTAAAATTATTGATTTATTTAATTTATTGAATTATAAAATATTGAGATAATTATTTAAGATGTGATTTTATTTATTTTAATTATTTTATTTAGTTATATTATGAGTAAGTTTTTACTAATTAGTATTGTGCATGGTATCATGATTAAAATTTAGTCGAGTGGATAATGTGTTTGGTTTGCATGGGCAAGGGTACAGGTTTGAATCTTGGATGGTCAAATTTATGTTATGTACTAGTTAAGAATTTTCTTTTTCATTTAAGTTGTGGGACCGTTTATTTTTAATTAGTTTTTTCTTTTTTTTCTCTTTTTTGTTATCCACATTTTGCAGCACCTTTTTTTTTTCATCATGTGCTCTAATCTTTCAGTTATTATTCACTTGATGATAAGATATCTAAAAAGATAAAGAAATAAATCAGTTTAAAGTTTAGGGTAGTGGTTTTTAAACATGTTACCACGTTATAGATAGAGAATAAAAACAGCCAAATATTATATATTCTAAAAATACATGTATAAAAATTAAATAAAACGGTATAGGGCTTTATAGAATCTACAAAACTTAAAACAAATAGGGACACGTGAAGGACTGTGAGTAGGAAACGGAAGTTTGAGGACTACTACATGAGGTAGGGGAAACTGAGTTTATTCTCTGTTATTGTTTGAAGTTACATCTTGTTTTGGTTTTTACTTGTTTTCTTGATGCTTGACGAATGAAGTTAGACCTTGTTCTTGTCTTTCTTTTGTCCTTTGGTTTGTTTGATGGATGAGTCGTTGAAGAATGTGCATAGTGGATTCATCTATCTTTGATATTTGAGTGGCATGCATTAATGGTTTGGAGTGCAGAGCCTTCCTTCGGAAGCATAAGATTTTAATATCATGTTGGGGGTTTTTTATAGGGTTTCACAACTATGGGGTAATGATTTGGTGCAGTCCTTAGGAAATACATGTATTAGATTTAAATTAAATAATAAAGAATATATTTTTAAAATAAAAATATCACTTTTAAAAAAATGTTTTAATTATTTTGACAAATATTCTAGTACATTTTTATTATAATAATTTGGAAAGACAAATTGAAAACACACGTATTTACGGCCAATTTCACTTCCTCGCACACTAATTTAGTGATTATGTGTGCGTGGTTTTGTTCGATTCACTTTATTTGATTTAAGAAGTGATAAACATCTTCAAAGTTTCAATCTTCAACTCTGGGTAAGGATTTGGTTATTGTAAAATAGATCGATCCCAAGTTTTGGTTATTGTTACTATTAGTGGAACTTCATAAACATAATTGTTGTTTCTGTTGTGTGGACAAATTTGAAGAATAATATTTTAGTTTTTGCACAAAAGAACTAATTTGTGATTGACAATTTCTCAATGGCTATGCAAGACTCTCTATTTTAAGGTTGTTCTTAAAAATATGTTATGTTATCTTTCAGATTAACTGACAAAGATGGAACTTGGGTCAAATTCTGATGATAGTAAATCAACATTTTGTCTGGTGGATGAGGATCATACATTTGCAAATTCTATTCGATACACCCTAAATCAGGAGTAGGTATTGTGAATATTCTTATGTGAGTTTAATTCAATATGTCTATCTTGATTTATTGAGGTTGTTAGTGTTGTTTTGCAGTCCTAGGGTGACATATTGTGGGTACAGTATTCCTCATCCCTCATTTAATCGAGTTAATATCAGACTCCAAACAACAGGTAATGCATGAAGTGTGTTGAATTTCTACAACAATCATGTATATGCTAAATTCTTTTCGCTACAACATACAAAATTCTTAGCCTCCAATACTTATTGTTTGCAGAGATATAATGATGACTCAATGGTAAAGTTTCAAATAGAGGATGAGAGAAATTGTGAATTCTCTCTGATATATATAGAATAATAATAAATACTTTCATTCGATTCGATAAGTTTACTTAATTCTCAAATTTTGATTTAATAAATCTTTTCATTAAATCAGTTTACCCGATTCTTGAGCTTGATAAAAAGATTCTTGATTTGAAAACACTAGGATGGGTAGATGAAGAATTTATTTCTAAGTTATGTTACTCTATTTTTTTTATTCGTTTCTAATAATTAATAATTTAGTGATGAATCACCAATTTTGAATCTTATCTTTCAAGTAAGATTATTTATCTTCTTTTGTCTCTCAAAAATGGAAATTTAGAAAACCATAGTATATAAAGAACAAACATATCTCATTTAATTTCTATGTATATCTACTACCACTAACAAATACTATAATAACTACCATTTGTCCTAGAAAAAAAATGCAATATAGTATGACATTGTAATCTTGTGTTGAATTTGGTTGTGTAGGGGATCCAGCAAAGGAGGTGTTTAAAGATGGATGCTTGGAACTGATGCTCATGTGCCGCCATGTTAGGAGCACTTTTGATGATGCTCTAATTGAATTTAAAAAGACCAAAACCAGCTGAACAAGATATTGATACCATTGAGAGTCTATAAACACTTTTATTTTTAGTTTCCATACTCATTTGGATTTTCATGCTTAACCTTAATATATAAGCATGGGTGAATGTTAGGTTACTAGGTTAAGGAAATAAAAATACTAAGGTCATTTAATGCTATTTTTTAAGAACTTAAAATATTTAATATAATAACCTTTTTAATGTCAGGAGGCTACTTTCTGCCAAGATCAATAAATATTTTTTCAATCACATATTTTCCTAGTTTTGTGTTTGTTTCTTAGGAAGAAAATCTCAATATAATATCTGACTCTTCTCTTGTTACAACACATTCTCACACTTATCAACACCACACCTATAAAACTTGTATCACTTTTTAACTCAATGCAATCCCTATTTTCAAAGATTTGATAAAAGAACAGAAATTTAAAAAAAAAATTCATACATTTTTATAAATCTTTATAAACAGACCATGAATTCAAAACCAAAATGGTAGTTTTGTATTTTTATTTATTTTTTAAAACATATATATATATATATATATATATATATATATATATATATATATTATTTATTATTCTGTTTTAACTTCTTTTAATTTTATTTAAAGTTTTTTTTTGAATTTTAGTTAATTTTTTTTAGTTTATTATTTTCTGTTTTCTTTATATTTTATCTTTTAATATATATTTTAAAAATGAAAGAAAATATAAATATTTATTAATAAATATATATATATATATATATATATATATATATATATATAGTTTTAATTTTATATAATGTATTAAAAAATAAATTAACTTAAAAAATAAAATAAATTAAAATAATAATTAAACTTTACATTACAATATATATATATATAATTGTTTTTTATTTTAATTATTTTTAATGCGTTGTATATAATGTATTAAAAATTAAATTAACTTGAAAAATTAAATAAATTTAAAATATAAATTTTAAAATTATTATAATAAAAATTTAATATTAGAGGAATACTATCATCACTATATTATTTACATTTATTTAAACAAATCAACCTTTTCAATTTAAAAGATTTATTTGAAATATTAAAACTATTACATTTAAGTAAATAAATTTTTTTAAAAATATATTAAACTAACTTATTTGAAAATTCAAATTTAATATATCTCGTATCTAATTCAAGTAAAAACTCAATAGTTGAAAGAAGGCTTAAATATCTTTTTGGTCCCAATTTTCGTGAGTTTTGCTTCGTTTGTTCCTTATTTTTTCGAAATATTTAAAATTATCCTATTTTTTATAATTTGTGGTCAATTTGGTCCTTTTTGAAGACGTCGTTTAAATGGTTAACAAAGATGAACCATAATTGTCACGTGTCACTATGTGGTTTTAATTTTTTTTTTAAATTTTTTTAATTTTAAAAATGTTGTCCATGTGTCAACTCAACATTGTGACACATGGTAGTATCTCGTGGCTTATATTCAATTTGGTTCCAATTTTCGTTAATTTTATTCAATTTAGTTCCAATTTTTGTTATTTTTGTTCAATTCAGTCTCCATTTTGTCTTTATCCAAAATGACCAAATTTATTTTTTATATAAATGTTATATTGAAAAAATTATTTTTATTAAAATTCAAATTTATTTTAAATATTTCTTTCATTATTTTTATACCAAACCTAACTATATTTTTGGAGGGAAATTATTATATATGTTTGATTTTTGGTACATGTAAAAAATAGGGATAAAGTTAGTTTAAAATTAGAAAAAAAATTCTTCATTGTTTTTAAAATTAGAAGGAAAATTCTTCATTATTTTTTAAATAATTCAGTACAACATTTATATAGAAATTAAATTTGGTCAATTTGGAGAGGAGCAAAATTGGGTTTGATTTGAACAAAATTAATGAAAATGGGGATTAAATTGAACAAAATTAAAGAAAATTGGAACTAAATTGAATATAAGCCACAAGATATTGTCATGTGTCACAATGGTGACTTGACACGTGGACAACATTTTTAAAATTAAAAAAAATTAAAAATTAAAAAAACCACGGAGTGACACATGGCAGTTATTAATCACCTTCCGTTAAAGATTTAAATGACGTCTGCAAAAAGGACCAAATTGACCACAAATTACAAAAATTAGGAACATGTTGAACATTTCAAAAAAATGAGAACTAAACGAAACAAAGCTCACGAAAATTGGGACTAACAAGGTATTTAAGCCTTGAAAGAAAAATTAAAAAACACACATAATTAATTATGGTCAAATAGTTTTATAATTTTTTATGAGCGACCCAATCATCTAAAATAAAACAAAAACCCAAAAAATTGAATTTGGTGAACCAAAACTTGTTTATTTAAATCCTAATTAACATAGTGAAATCTATTATTTTTCTCTATTACCTCGTTTCAAGAGCAGCACATGTTGTCTTTAGTTTTTATTTTGCCTTAGGTAGAGTGTTTCCCAATCTCACTTACTCTCTAAGGCAAAACTTATGTGATTATGTGTGTGCTTCTATTTTATTTGTAGTTTATTTGGTGTAAGAAGTAATTTTGGTTGAGTTTAAAAAAAATCAAATTAAAAAAAAAAGTTCGATTTACTAAAAAAATTGTCACATATAGAAAAAAATTGATAGACTAATTATTTTAAATTAAAAATTATTTAAAGGATAAAATTCAAAAATAAAAATGAACCTCACAAAGGAAATCTTTTATAGGTATAGATTATTATTATAATTATAAAATTAAATCAAATAATTTTTTTAACTTGTAAAATTTATTATCTATAATTAAAAAAAGCATTAAGTTTAAAAAACATTCAAATTTGAAAAATCGATCAAATTTAAAGAAAACATATTAAAGTAAAATGTTATAGTTTATTTTATTTTAAGTATATTTAAAAGAAAAGAAAATATTTATAATTTAAAATAAAAATATTTATTTTCAAATAAATATAATAACTAATTTTATTCTAACGAAAAGAGCTAACAATTAAAGAAAGAGGAGGCAAGTGAGAGAATGGGAAGACAGATATCTTCTAACGACTTAAAACATTTTTCTTGGTTTTGTTGTTGAAAGGTATGCACGTGGTAACTTACTATTAATATGAGTGGAAATAATAAAGAGGGAAGAAGGAGTGATGGTAAACTTTTTGCCCTAAGTGGAGTTTTATTAATTTGCACTTTAGTATGCTATATGTGGATATTTGTCATCATGAATTTGTAGTTGATGATATGGAGAATATTGTAGAATATAATATACATGGCTTAATTTAGAGTTTTATTATTTTCACACATAAATTTTGACATCCACTTTATATCTAATATTTTATTTTATAATTTTTCTTTTTTTACAAATACAAAAATTTAGAAAAATATTTTCATCTTAATTTATCAATTAGATAATATAAAATAATATATGTGGGTTTAATTTGTAACTAACAATGTTAGTCACAAAAGTTTATCTTAAATCTTAAATCTTGAATTCATTTAGTGTGGTTTACCATGATATTATAATCTTAGTTATTACAATAAAATTTAAATGTTAAAGTTATTATAATGAAAACTTAATATGGTACTAATAGAGTAGTACTATTATCACTTTAAACAAATCAACCTCTTAAGCTTTTAAATTTAAAAGACATATTTAAAATACTAAAACTAATACATTTAAGTAAATAAATCTTTAAAAAAATTTAAGCTAACTTATTTAGAAAATAGGCCAAATTCAAATTTAATATATGTTAGATCATAATTCAAATACAAATTCAATAGCCTAATACACTTTTATTGCAATAATTTTTAAAGATAAATTCAAAAACATACATAATTAATTATGGTCAAATCCAAAAATCCAAAAATTGAATTTGGAGAACAAAAATATGTTTATTAAAAGCTTCCACTGTATCATAATAAATCTTAATTAAGAAAGTAAAATTCTTTATCTTAATATATTACTTCAATAAATTGTGTGTTTCAAGTGTAACATGTAACATAAAAAAAATTATAATAAAATTCAATGCAACAATTCTATTAACAATTTATTATATTATAAATATTATTAAATTATTATTATTAGAAATAATAATGTATCATGAAATGAATTGTGAACACATAACTCTTATAAATATATAGGAAATCAAAACTAATTAACTAATAATAATATAATAATACTATAAAATTATATATTGGCTTAACAATATATATACATATACGTGTACAGAACAAAATATATAAAAGTATATAAGGAAGACATTTAAATTGATTGGACTAATATTCAAAAGCAAATAGATAAACATAAAATTAAGTAATAAATATATAATAATTTTAGAAAAACTATTAATATATAAAAAATGAGAAAATGAAAAGATAATGTAATATTTAGTGGGATTCTATCCTTTCATTGTAAAAAGAAAAATCTATGAACTAGAAATTCTTATCAAATTGAAACAACAAAATTAAAGGAAATTGAATTCAATTTAAACTAATGTAATGATTACATATGATAGTATAAATAGGATGAGGTAAATGAAATGGGGAGGAGAAGAGAGACAATAAGAACAAACAAATAGAAACAGAAGTAGAGTAGTGCAGTGTGAGAAGAAAGAGGAAAAATAAATTTATATATCATCAAAGTCTCAATACAACCTTGGTATAAGGGGAGAAAACATTTATTACCTTATTCTTATACTTTTTTTATCTTTTCATCTATTCATAATTACTTTATTTTTATATTTACCTTAAGTGAGGTGTCCCTAACTTATTTTTAACTTGTATTTTACTTCACATCATTATTTATTTATTTATATTCATATTCAGTTATGCACTGATCCTAATTATTTAATTTGTATTTACTTTCATTTATTTATATTTATCTCTAGTCACGTATTGGTCCTCTTTATTTATTTTTACTTATGCACTAATCTTATTTATTTATTTATACAATTATATGGTTTAATATCAAAATAAAAATTATGATAAATAAATATTTGATTATTATAGTTTGAGGTATGACCTTGGGAATTTAAATGAGTAGTTAGTACTCAAAATGAGATGTTCTTGAGTTACTTTGTTAACCATGTTAAGACTCATTTATTCTTGAGTTACTCAGATCTAGAAATTCCATTCAGAATCCATTTATTTAAATCGCCTCTTAATTTATATGAAGAATAAAAGGTGATTACCAGTAATACGCAAAGTTTTATTTTGTTTTAACATTTTTTTTCCTTTTATTTAAGGTTTACTTTTTGTTAAATTTTAATTATTTTTTCTTTAGTTTATATTTTTTGTTTTATTTATTTTTTATCTATTAATAATTTTTTTAAAAATTCAATATATATATATATATATATTATATTTTCTTTTTACTTTTTATTTAATTTAAAGTGTAATCATTTTTAATTTAATTATTTTTAATACATTATATAAAAAATAAATTAAGGTATATATTTGCATATATATATGCTAATATTTTATTTTATTTTTGAAATATATATAAAAATTATTAAAAATTGTAAATAAATAATTTGAAAACTATTAATATTCAAAAATAAAAGATAAATAAAATACAAACAAATCAGCTAAAGATAAAATTAAAAAAAAAAATTTTAAATAAAATTAAAAAAATCTAAAACAGAATAATTTATATATTTATTTTAAAGGTTAATTATTTTTTAGCTTGACTTAATTTTGAAGCATATATATATATATATATATATATATATATATATATATATATATATATATTATTTTTTTATCT
>Ga0214542_1009935_pt1 | contig 14322 bp, 7 predicted proteins | sample CNSS1metaG_FD_160096 | JGI IMG/M metagenome (GOLD analysis project Ga0214542, IMG submission 160096) | Root nodule microbial communities from cowpea collected in UCLA plant growth center, Los Angeles, California, USA - CNSS1 | ecosystem: Host-associated > Plants > Roots > Nodule | place: USA...
GTATATATACTATATTATATTATATTATATTATATTATATTATATTTTATGTGTAAATATATTATTTATTTATATATATTTTTTAGATTATTTAATAAATTATAAATAGTTTAGTAATTTAAGCGGGAACGGGTATTTGGGCGGGTATATATATATCCCCATCCCCATCCCCATCCCCAGTTGAAAATTTCGGGTATTACCCATACCCATACCCATACCCAGTCAAAGTGGGGATTCCCCGTCAAAACGGGGACGGGTTCGGGTGATACCCACGGGCACGGGTTTATTTGCCATCTCTAATAATGGCCTTATAATTGCTTCCTACATTCCCTTAGAACTTCAACAAGCAAAATTGTTTACAAAGAGTCTTTACACATAGCGATTTCATAATCTTATATGCAAGTTGGGAATAATAGATATTCATTTACCAACCTAGGGGAAAGTGTTGATTTACGAGAAGATATTATCATTATGTTGAGTTACAAAGATCTGTTGTTAAATATTGTAATTATTTATTGTAATTATTTCTGGGTGGTAAAGTTCTATATGTACCATGTCATGATATTTGAAGAGGTTTTAGATTTTATTCTATCAAGATATTTAGGAAGTTTCAGATTTTATTCCTATTGGTTTTAATTTTGTATATTGACTGTATCTTGGTTTATTACTAGCATATCAATCCTTGAATCTTGGGGATTTGTTTCCTAGCATAGGTTGTGCTTGTTTCCTAAGTTATCCATTCAATATATGTTTGTATGTATGTATGTCAGTATATATGTTAGATGTATGTATTGAGACTGAATAAGAGAGAAATTATTTTTTTCTAATTTTGAGATTCCCACATGCCTACATCACCCCAACTACCATGATCATCATAATTTCCCCCAATCTATAAAAGGAAAAAGTTATTTGAATGCCACTTTATAGAATAAAATACGATAAATCTTACCTAATAATCAGGAAATAGTGATCTTAATTCCCTAGTATATATGATAGCTAATGACTAATAAATTTGTAACAGCTAATGACTAATTACATTGTAACACTTCCTCTCAAGCTGGGACATACATGTCATATGCACCTTAGCTTGTTGCAAATGCAATCAATCCAAGGACCTCTAAGGGATTAGTGAACTTGTTAACCAACTTGGTCACTAAAATTGACAAAAACAGTTGTGTTCTTTAGAGAGCATCTTTTCTCTCACATAGTGATAGTCATTCTCTATGTGCTTAGTTCTTTCATGGAAAGATTGGATTTGATGCAATGTGATGTGCAACTTGATTGTTACAAATAAACTTTGTCCCAAGGATGTCACCAATCTTTTACTCTGGTAGAAGTTGCGTGAGCCATAACACGATATTCTGCATTTGTATTGTTTCCAGCAATTGTGTTTTGGTTCTTGCTACTCCATGGGATGAAGTTCCCTCCAATAATAAGAACACAATACCCAAAGTTGATCTTCTATCTAATGATGATCTTACCCAACCCACTTACAAATAACAAGTGGTCTTAGTATTGCCTTTGTCTTCGTATAATAATCCTTTTCCTAGAGCATTTTTTATGTATCAGAGAATGTGTCACAGCATCTCAATGACTATCACAAAGGGCATTTAGAAACTCACTAACAACACTAACAAGGAAAGTGATATCGGGTAACTGAGGCGCAAATGAAGCTTGGTGGTCTCTAGGGGGAGGGTGGTTCTAGTTGCAGCGGTTACTAGAGGAATAAAACAATCGTTAACAATACATGACACCCATGTTGTGTGCTGTAGGGAACACCTGTTTGTTCATCGTAGGAGGACTACAGCCCTCTGGCAATTTTTGGGTTAGACATTGCTCTACCTGATACTTATTGTTGAGAATAAAGAAAATAGGGATTGAGATTAATCTCCTTTATGTATAAACCACACATAGGGTAATCTATTTATAATAGAGAGAGGTACAAGTAAAAAGAGTAACTGAAAATAAAAAGATTAAATAGAAGATATTGTTTGATATTGTGGTTATCAATATCTAACAATATCTTAATAATATCAAACAATATCTAACACTTATGATACTTATATTGTTGCATATTTCCATTATGCACTTTTTGTGGGAGCCCTTTTTGCTTTATTTGCAGGATTGGTAAAATCTTTGGTGGGACATACTCTTAAACTTTAGGTCAAATCCATTTTTGGGTCACTGTTTTTCGGGGTTAATCTGACCCTCTTTCCCATGGATTTTGCAGGGGTTTACTATCAATGCATTTGAATCAGTTTTCCTCCTCATTTTTCATGTATTTTGAAGTCTTTTTACTAGAAGTTTCCAAATAATGAATTAAGCAATGCGGACTTGAGACTTATCAGCTTTGCTTTTGATAGTATTGTCCTAATTAAATGATTCACAGTTAACTGAACCTTCTCACTCCTGTTTTGATTCCAGTTTCCAGTTCGAAACAGAGATCGATGGTGGGAAACTTCGTCGCAATGTCTTGGCAGAAGGCAGGGTGAGCTCAGCAGGTGCCCCTTCTAGTATCACATCCATACTATCTGGTCAAGAAGAGTTGTTTGCTTTTCACAGAGCTGTAAGTAGCAACTGTTCTCTGCTTTTAGTATAGAAAGTATTAGTAAAAGAGAAATTAATCAATATAAAGGCCAAGGGATATATTAACAAAGGGTTAATTATGTTTATGTTTGTAGTTCATGAACTTAGATGTAAAATTAGAATTCATCTCAGTACGAAACTTTGATACGTTTTAGTCCATACATTTCAAAAGTGAATTAATATAGTCTTTTTAATGAAGTTATGTTAAATTTTTTTACATGTCAAACGTGTTTTCTGGCTGACATTGAAGCGAGAATGTGTTAAACAACATTAATATCTCAAATGATAGCATGAAAGGTGTTTGGTACGTAAACAAAATTTAATATAATTGGATTAAAAGGATTATATCTATTCATTTTTAAAAGTTTACAGACTAAAATGTATCAAAGTTTCAAACAGAGACAAATTCTAATTTCGTGTCTAAAATTCATTTTTAAAGTTCATGGACTAAAAACATATTTAATCTATTTAAAAATCAAAATATCTTTTATGGAGTCTAAAATATTAGTGACATTTCTAAATTTTTGTGTCAAAATCTTAATCGTCAAACAAAATAGGATGGAAGGAGTGTCTCCTAAATTATTTGTACAACTCCTATACTTGGATGGAGTAAGTAAATTACCTATTAACATTTGAGTCTTCCTTTGTAGGTCTCGCGGCTGATTGAAATGCAAACTCCATTATACTTGGATGGAGTAAGTAATTTCCACCCCTATTTTCAGAGGATATATAAACAGTCACAACAATTGTGACAGCCTATATTCTGATCCATTAACCTGATTTTATTTTCTTTTTGAATTTCCTTGTTCTGCCTGAAGTTGTTGTCTGACGTTATATTGACTTTATATCCTTGGTGTAATCATCTGTCAATACTGGTGCAGTAATAAGCACCAAAGACTTGACGAGTGATCAAATTAATGACATGTTTATTCTTTAGTCCTTACAAATAAGGGAGGAAACAAGGATACCTCCTTCGGGGCAATCAAACCCCCTCAGTGAACAAAAATTTCTGTGTCTATTTTAATTTAATATATTTGAACATGATTTCATGAGTCCGAGGAATTCTGTATAGGAATGATCCATCTTTAACATCAGCTTTCTCAAATACTACATTATTTTCTTTACATTAAAATTCTTCTTTTGTCCTCTAATTTGTTTGAAAAATTTAATTAGATTCATAATTTTTATTCGGTATAATTAAGTCCTTTAGTTGTTAAAAGTATCTAATTAGGTCATTTTCATTAGATTGACATTAGTATTTTGTTTTTTCATTGTTATTCTTTTATTTTAATTTTTTACCAAGTGGCAGTGACAGTGACAGTGACTTGTGTTTAATTTAGTTTTTATATTTATAATTTTAACTCAATTTAATCATAATTTTGTTTTTTTTAAATGGAACAATTAGGGATATAAAAAAATTCATATATGCAGGTATCTGCGAACAAAACCTGTAACAGATAGAAAATGGATATTAAAATTGGATATCCGCAAATAACAAATACGGATATTTTTTATACTCACATGTTAGCCGGATAGGTATGAATATCATAGTATTTATATCGTAAGAAAACACGTGCACAAATTACAGACCTTAATTGAAAGACACGTGCACAAATTTTAATTTCACTAAATAACTCGGGTAATTTTGGTATATTAAAATGTTGGGGGCAGCAAGAAATCTTATTTTGCATGATCATTAGTTAATGCACAACTTTTTTAGAAATTCCAAGTTAAATTACCTATTAAATTAAAAGCCTTTTCTTCCTGTACCGGAGGAATTTCTCGTGGCACCACCAATAATTCAATACACCAAAATTTCCGTACGAGTTTATATGAACTGTACGTGTGTTGTTCACCGTTTGGGTCTCTCTTCCTGTATCTCCAAAACTTTTTCTGCACCTCAAATATCCTTTAACATTTAAATAAAGTCACATCTCCAAAATTACATCTCCAAACTTAATTTTAATTATTGATTTCTGAAAGTCAAAATATATTATCAAAAATCGATTTTCGAAAGTCAAAATACATTATTAGAAGTGAAGTTTCAAAAGTCAAAATATTAATTCTATTTTTAATATTTTTAATTTTATTTAAATTTATGTTTTCTAAATTTTAAATGTTATTTTACTTTATTATTTATTATTTTATTTATCTTTTATGTTTTCATATTTCTTAATATATATTTGAAAAATAAAATAAAATATTAATATATATATATATATATGTAATTTTATTTTTATTTAATATACTGAAAAATAAATATAAGTGTAAAAATAAATAAAACTAAAATATTATTAAATTTTAAATAAAAAAACGAAAAATGAAAATGTTTAAAATAATAAAACTTTAAATTAAAAAGAAAAAGAGAAAAAATAATATATATATATATATATATATATTTTAAGATATTAAATATATTTTATTTAATTATTTTTTTATTAAATTTTTAATAAATTATATTAAAATATATTTGCATTTATAAATATAAAAAATATATAATGAAAAAAAAATTAAAAAATGTGATTAAAATTAAATATTAAAACTCTAAATAAAACTAAAAAAAATACAAATGAAATATAAAATACTATACACATTAATTATATAAATAAAATAATTATAAAAATACCTATAAAATAAATAAAAATAAAAATAAAATAGAAAAACAATTTAAATTAAAATAATAAAACTTTGACTTAAAAGAAAAAAGATATATATATATATATATATATATATATATATATATATATATATATAACTTTTAATCAGATGTCGACTTTTGAAAATATCTTTTATCTTCGACATCTGAAAATAATTTTTGGAGTGTGTTCATCGTGGTTTTTGCTTAAATGGTCAAATAGTATTATTGTGATTTTTGAAATTTTTGGAGGTATAGAAGAAATCCTTGGAGGTGTAGGAAGAAAAAGACGGAAGAAAAAGACCCTCACCATTTTTTGCCGATAAGATGCATTTGAAGTTCTTGAAGTTGAGTAGACCATTGCTTCCAACACTCCTTATGTTTTTTTCCTACAGCCAGCACATGTGATGAAATAACCATTTTACTTTTAGTGAAAACAATTTTAAATACATTTCAACTTATGTACTTCGAGATATTTTCAAATTATAAAATTATATAATCTAAAATGTAGTTTTAAATTTGAAAATTTATTTTGAATTATACAATTCATAATAGATTTAAATAACATATACATTCTATATTATTTCTACATTATGTAATCTGAAATATATTTTTAGATTCGAAAATACGTTTCAGATTACACTCACAATTTGATATGTATTATTTATTCAAATGGATTAAATATGTTTTTGGTCTTTCGATTATAACGTAAAATTGAAATTGACTCATGTTCAAAACTTTGATTTTGTTTTGTCTCTTAACTTTAGAAAGTAATGGATATAGTCCATCCCACTCAACGACGTTAAATTTTTTCTGACATGGCTAACGACATTCCACTGGGAAGGAAGTATGCATTGTTTACATTACCTTCACACGTGTTGTCCATTGTCAATAATTAATTTGTTGAAATGATATTTTTTTTAAAACGTGCAACACTGATTTTTAAACGTTATATTGAATTCCAAAGCTTGTGAATGGTTACTAAATTCAAAAATTGTTCAAAGCGCGATTATTTTATTGAAATTGAAATCGTTTGGTGTTGAACATTGTAGTTGTTGTTGAGGGATTTTGTGAAAATCAAAGGCTGCTCAGAAAGGTGGAATCACGTGGTTAAGAGCAACGATGATACAAATTAGGTGAGTGTTTCATTGTTTTTGTTGCATTTAGGGTTATGTTGGGGTTTACTAGGGTGAACATTGGTCCAATACATGGTCCAAAGAAAACCCTATTCTATTGGGCCAAAAATACAAAGCACAAAATTAAAACCTAATATGATATTTACAAATAAAGAGTCCTAGACTAGGTCTTCACATCCTCCTTGGCCCATGTGAACTTCATTTTGGGCCTTGCATGCTTAACGAATGCACATTCTTCTTGTTTCCTCCTAGCCATGGCTTTAGTAGTTGGTCCCTTAGCTAGAGGTCTCTCATCACAAAACATAACTACCCCTTACGTAATATCCCTTACTATCCATTAAAAATTAACCCTTACAGTTTCAATTTAGCTAAAATATCACACAAAATATAACTGTAAAAGCCCAAGATACAACGGAGAAACACATCTTAATTTGCCCCATTTTTCTCTATGCCATTAACTTTGTCTTCAACTTAGCATTCTCTTTAGCAATTCTAGCACAATTTTTTTCACTACCAAAAACACTTTCTTATTCTTCTTCTATGTTTGTCTTTCCTTCCATCTGAGATTCTACTTGAACAATCCATTGGAAGTAGTTACAATGTGTGTGAGTAGTCTACAATGAAAAAAAAAACACCTTAGCTAAATCAAATACTATAAATTTTAACACTACAAAATACTTTTGACTTACTACCTAGTTTATACATCTTCAAAAAAATCTTCCACCATTCTTCATGGTGTTTTCTTTCAACAACAACAATCTTTCCCCACAACCACAAAGTTTTGGTCTCAACTGTGAAGATGAAGATGACGATGTCATACATTTTGTCCATAACTTCTTTACATAGTTCCAAAGGTACAACAACACTGGGATTTCATCACATAATACTTACTTGAAATCCTCAATTTATTAACACACCAAAACCAACAATGATGTAAAACCCTAATCCTAAAAAATTCCCAATTAATTTATACAAACACAAAATACGACATTACTTACCCTTCTTTTAACTATGTTATTCATCTATGCCACCAATATTCTTCAACAATTTCTTTTCTTACATTCACAATGGCCTTTGACTTCAATTTTGATTCATATGAACCCAAACGAAACCATTCTCTAATGTTAAAACATAGTTAAATCAACCCATGTTTAAAAAAATATTCTCTTTCAAAACATTATTCATTGACATGTGAACGATATGTGTCAAGGGATGTATAAACAGTTCATACATCCTAGTGGAACATTATTTGACACGTCAGAAAAAAATTAATGTCGTTGAATGGGAGGGACTATATTCATTGCTTTTTAAAACTAGGTGACCAAACATAATCAAAGTTTTAAGCATTGACTAGTTCCAATTTTACGTTATAGTTGAGTGACCAAAACCATATATAATCATATTCAAATCTATTCAATTTTGTTTCTTCTTCTTGTTCCCCACTTCATTCATTTGTTGTGACCCTTATAACCCCAATCTCCTAGTCAAAGTGATGATGGTTTTACCACATTTTCATCCACTGGTTCAAATTATTAAACTCTCTCTCTCTCTCTCTTTCTCTATCTCTCTCTCTCTCTCTTTATAATCCACTTCTCTCCATTTCACGGGAGACATTTCTACGTTCTTTAGTGAATTCATGAATGCTTATAAACCCTTAAGTTGAAAATGATGATTTTTTTTTTCATAAAACACAATTGGGTACTCAAATAACGATGCTTTGTTCACATGGGTGTTTAATTTAACACTTAAAGTTTGGGATATGTGGGAAGATGGAAAGGAAAAGTAAGTGAAAAACTAAAAGAGACTTTTGAGTGAGAATGAAATCCAAAATTGAAGAAAGAATTGGAAAGTTAAGTAGTGAGGAGGGATGTGTGCTCCTTTTGAAATTGAAGTGAAAAGCCAACAATATAGCATTGTCAATGCGAGAGAAGACAAACACGATGGTCAAAGACATCACGGTTCTCAAGTCAAATCGACAACTTCTCCCCTTCACTAATAGTGTTTCCAATCAACTTCCTTTGTTGGGTTAGGGGTCATTAGGGCGAAGGACTAAGTTCTGGTGGTATTTTTGGAGGGTGTTTTTAGGGAAGCGACATTAAAAGCGCAGTTGTGGAGGCCATTGAAGGAAGAGACATTTGCGTTATGGATTATATAGGATAAAATTTGCATTATAGACAATCCAAAATTTAAATTTGTATTGTGAATTGTAAAATTTGAAATATAAAATTTGCATTTCTGATTATATGATTCAGAATATAAAATTTGCATTCTAAATTGTATAATTCAGAATGTAAAATTTATATTTTAGATTATACAAATTTGAAAATAAAAATATAAATTTTTTGTTCTAAATTGTGTAATCAAGAAGATTTACGGATTACCTAGTCCAGAATTTAAATTAAATAATGAAAAACAACTTACTTAAAAGAGTATAATTGGTATTTCAAAGTTTATGGGAGTGTAGGAATGGTCAATTGAGTATTCTGAAAGAGTACAAGAAAGCCTTAGTGAGGCTAGGAAATTTCTTCCTGCACCCTCTCAAACTTTTTCCTACATTCTCTTAAATATATGAATTGACAAAAACAACCTTATAATGTTGTATAAATATCTCTTGGATGTGGTGGTGAGTGTCTCATCTTTGTTTTCTATTATCTTCGATTGTAGCTTAGTACTTTGGGAAAAATAATGCTTTTATGTTTGTCTCCTTTCTCTTTTCCTTAATCGAAATGAGAAATCCAGAGTGGGGAGAGGAAAATGTGAAGAAAGTAATTAAGAGAATACTTTTCAAAATGAAATAAGATAGACTTTCAAAATGACTGTGTTGGAAAGCATATTTATGTTTCCAGATTGATTTTTCCAAAATTCATTAACCTCTATTTTTACAAAGGAAACATGATATTTTCAATATCCAATATTAAAACGATGTATTCTTATTTTTTTAATATAAAATATTTAGAAAAATTATAATTATATACCTTTTAAATTAAAATGACTATATCCATTCATTATTAAAGTTTGGGGACAAAAATGTATCAAAGTTTGGGAGCAAGATGAATTTCAATCTTGCGTCGAAGTTTAAGAGCTAAAAACATATTTAACCCAACTAATAATAATTAAAAAATTTAGCATAAATATTTCATCTTTTGAGTTTCAATCCATGTTGAACCGTGATAGACAACATTCATAACAATTACATGAAATTATTACATTATAGTAAATAAAATCTCTTTATACAATTGTGATGATAAAATTACACTTATTATAATGAGTTAGAACATAAAAATAACTATATAAAAAATGATCACAACAATATTCTGCGTAAACAACAAATAAAAATATTAAATAAAAGTAAAAGTAATTAATTTGATACACCATTCAACGAAATTGTACAAAAGAAAAAAATGTATAATTCGGCATGATAAAAAGAAAAGTACCTTGAAGATATAAAAATTTTCAAATATTAAACTAGTGGAACTGTTGAGAAATAAAAAAAATTATGTCAAAAAAAATAAAAATATTAAAAAATAGTAAAAATATTCAACTATGAGACATAAAAACTATTTGATTGATTGTAATTGATAATACTCTATTTGAACATAACTTTATGATAATAAGAAAAGTGCCTTGGACATGTGAGTGAACTCCATGAATAGAAAACAAGTCAAACAATTAAAACAAAGATGAAAACATGTGTAGGAAAATAAAAAGAAACATTATAAAACCAAAGATTAGGATAATATATATATATATATATATATATATATATATATATATATATATATATATATATGTGTGTGTGTGTGCATGTATCCATCCGTTCACATATCCAATTAAAAAAAATGGATATTATCATACTCTTATCGGTACCCAATGAATGCGAAAATTTTCCATCAAAATGAGGATGGGTTCAAACAATATTGAAGGTTATAATCGCATTCATAACGTGTACAACAGAAAGTATTGGATCTACCTTGGTTAAATTCGTGCATACTAGATAGAAAGGAGACAAAAAATTTAAGGGAAAATACCTTAATTAGGAATTATGGTTCCAAAAAAAATTCTCCTTCAAATGGTGGTGGAGTGAGGAGGTTGGGTTTAAAATCTATTTGTTATTATGGTGAGAATGTAGTTTTGAGAATTGCTAGAATCCCTAAGAATAGGGGGAAACAATTTTAGGGTTGCTTTAAGTTTAAGGTAAGATCTATGGAAGCAAAATGAACTGTTTTATTTTATTATGCAAGGAAAATTTTTAAAGTGAGATTTTGTTGTTTTGTTGAACAAAGTGGGTCTGAAGAGTTGGTTGACTACAATTATTTCCAATGGTGCAGTGAACAAATAATTGAAGAAAAACTTGGTCTGAAGAATAAAGAAATGAATGGATTGCGGTGAAGATGGAAGAAAGGGATGGTGAAAGATGAAAGTTAAGAAATTATAGAAGATTGTTTGTTTTTGGAAAAAATGGTTTAAGTTGTGAATAAGGATGATGTTTGTTGTGTGCGTAATTAATATGATTGTAATATCAATGTTGTTGAAAATCCCATGATGTCTTGTAAAATGTTAAAGTACTTGATGTAATGTTTCTCAATTAATGAGACAATTTCAGTGGTTGGTAAAACATTGTGTTTGGAATTTGTTAAAGTTAAAAATAAATTGGTGTATATGAAGAAGCAATACATAGTATAGGTCCACCAAGTGAAATTTCATTGTTTGTCAAAATAAAAGGGCAATCCAACAATTGTACTTAATTACATCAAAATAAAGGTGCTTGAATATTTTAACAGAGGCACAAATTAACATATCAAAATGCATTCCCTCTTAATGCACAAAGGAAATACATACTTAAATACATCAAACTAAGTCTCCACAAAATAAACGTTATAACAGACGCACAAAATAATATTTCTACAACTTTAGGGTCATGACTTCGAAACAAAACCCCTCCTAGCCTTGAGTTTATGCATGATATTTGGTTTGCCTATTGAGGGGTGTTGAGGTGGAATGACATGAACATAAGATGATTGTTGAGTACATTGTGTTCCTTCTAATGATGGAACTGGTTGTGTATTTAATTGTGTTGATTTAGTTTGTTGTGGTGGAGGTAATGTAGATTTTATTTATTGTGGCGGACATAGTGTTGATTCAGTTTTTTCTACTTGACTTTTTTGTGGGAAAGAAGTTTTGTTGTGTCCCACTTCCCTGTAGACAACATATATTTTTCTGAACCTTCCCTTTCTTAATTCAATATCATCCTTCTATATCTCCTAGGCCTTTGGTCTTTTCTTTTTCTTAGGCCTTTCTGGCATTACTCTTTTTTATAGGGGCAACACATTTGGATATAGAGTAATTTCCCACACTTGTTGACCATTTATTAGGTAGATGATTGAATTGTAGGTTTCTCATATGTTGAATTCCTAAACCAATGGGAAATGAAGTCTTCTACATTTAAATTTAGAAATCTCATTGTGGTAAGAGCTTAACAATAAGGAATTCCACTTATGCTCCATTTTCTACATGTACAATCCATTTTGTCAATGTTGACAACAAACTGATCCTAATTTGAGATGTGTGCCTCACTTCAAATAATTTTCTCAAGAATGTTAGTAATTTTCATTTGTGGGTTTTCTCTAACACTTTACTCCATGTTCTTACTTAACCACTTGACATTCATTAATTTCAAGTTAAAATCTCTATTACAAGTATGAACATCAATTATTTTTCTTAGTTGTCATGACTTCACAGTGGACATGTAAGCACAATAAGTATACCATTTGCATTTTCCCTTTGCACACACACACACACACACTTTATGTTAGAAATATTTTAATATAATTTAAAAAATAAATAATTAAAATAAAAAAATTACTATTACTCATGTGTTTATAAACCTTTAATTTATGGGTTAATGTGTTTTATGGCTAATGGCTATATTCTTATTACACTTTACTTCTTTGTCTCCTTTTGCTACCTATAAATACCATCTAGGTGCATGGGGAAAGAAACAACAACAACAGAGACAACAAACACTAGAGTTTTTTCTTAAAAGTGTTCTTCTTTTCTTCTCTATATTATCTTTAAGACAGTGGTGTTCATAAGGTTCGGAGATCCTTCACTGCACTCGATCGATCTGACGGGTTGTTGTATCTTGGGAGAGAAACACATATGATAAGAAACACATATGATTGTGTACTGTGTATTTGTTTAGCCCTGTGCAGTAGGGGTGTTTTCTCTCTAAGGATAGCGCTATGTGTGCCTCAACCTAGGCTATTTCTACTCCTTACCTTTTATCTATTATTTATTATTGTTATAATAATTATCATGTCTCTGATTAATATTCTTTGATTTATATATATTTCTCAGTGTTATTATTGCTTTAATAATTATTATTATATCATTTTATATTTTTATTATTATTAGTATTATTTGAGTAATCATTTTCTAACATTCTTAGAGAGAAAGATTATTATTATTTCTTTTTTGATTACTCATCTGTATTCATTTCTAAAATTAAAAATAATATAGAGCTGAAGACTGAAAGCACATCTTATGAACTAATGTGTTTCTTATGGTTATAATTAAATCAATTTCAACTAAGCCTAAAAGTTTATGTGTATAATTGTTCTACTCCTATTGGTAACAATAAATGAAATTATTGATAAATGAAATTCTTTCTCATTGAATTTTTTTTTGTGATATCTATAGCTAATGTTTTTGTTGTTATATTAATTTATGCTTTAATATTGTCTATTCTTACCATTGATAAAGATATTATATATCATGTTATATATTGAGAAATTTTGGTTAGAGACCATTCAAATTATAAAATTTTGAGGTACAAAATTAATTAAATAGAGAAGTGATGATACATATCTTTATAAATGAGTGTTTTTGTGTGAAACTCATGGTATTATTCATTAAGTAACATCTTTATATAGTGTATGATGTTAATATAATGGTGCAGTGAAAGAAAGAAAGAAAAAAAATACTTTGATATGGTAAATGTTATTCTACAAGTTCTAGCTTGTGTAACATTATATTAGTGAAATTTTATATCTTGCTTACCATATTTTGAACACAAAAGATTGAGATAAAACTTTTTATGAGTTATGAAAGAAAAAAGAACCACATTTAAAATATTTCAAAGTGTGGGGGTGTCTTGCAATGGTTAATATACCTGTTAATAAAAAAATCTTGGTTATATATTATAAAGTGAATGAATATATACCTCACTGTTTTGCCATCTAGTGTAATATTATTTTTTGTTTTTTCTAGTTATGACAATATGTCCAATTTCTTGAGATTATTGAATGATATTTTTAATGTAAATTGGATATTGATTCTAGTGGCACAATATCAACTATTGGTTATGGTTATGTTTTAACCTTGGATGAAGGTGTACTATCATGGAAATATGTTAGAAAGTTGTTCTTCTGTCATGATCTACTATGCAAACATAATTTATTCCATTTGTTCAAAGCATCCTGACAATCAAATTGTTATATTTGAAGTTTCTAATAAAAATGTCAATGAAAAATTAACATATGAATAAGAGACAAATATATTAGAAACTTAATTACTCATGGTTATCTCTCTTGACTTTGTCAAGTCAAAAAGAAATATTGCAGATCTGCTTATCAAAGGGTTGATGCATCAACAACAAGAATTTAAGTCGTCGAGAGGAATGAGACTATAGCCCATAAATTAGTTGCAACAATGGACATCCATCTCCACATGAATAGCGATCCCATGGAATGGAGTTCAATGGGTAACAACGAAGTTGTTGTTGACTAAAGTACACCAAATAATTTGATTAAATTTTATGTCTCATTCCTATGGCGAGTTGTACTATAAATTGTGACAATAATAAGGTTGAGGTATGTGCATTATTATGCTTATTTTATAAAATACCTCTTAATAAACCCAATGGTTGAGGTATGTGCATTATTTTATAAAATACCTCTTAATAAA
>Ga0214542_1009936_pt1 | contig 14319 bp, 6 predicted proteins | sample CNSS1metaG_FD_160096 | JGI IMG/M metagenome (GOLD analysis project Ga0214542, IMG submission 160096) | Root nodule microbial communities from cowpea collected in UCLA plant growth center, Los Angeles, California, USA - CNSS1 | ecosystem: Host-associated > Plants > Roots > Nodule | place: USA...
AAAGAGTTCTAGAGATACTCCCAGGAAAAGGAGGTGAGTCACATGGACAAGCTTAGGAACCAAGCCTTTCCTAGCCAGAGATCTCTAAAATGCTTTCACAAAATTTCTCAATAAAAATACAAATGAAGCAGATTATGTGAAAAACAAATTGACAAAGTGTGTGAACAGAGCTAAAACTTAAAGACCAAAAGAAGGTCAACTAGGTGTAAAACAAATGGCACCTAGATATCACGGTGACCTAAAACAGAAATGGCAGACACATAAAACCTGGACATTAAAGCATAAAACAGAAAACATAAAGGCGAAAAAAAAACTTAAACTAGACGAAAAACCTAAGTGAAGATACAAGTGGCCTTTGGAACCCCTTGAATCTCATACTACACGTTTAAAACTATTACAAATTTGCTAAGGATGGGATTGCTCAAAAGCATTTTCCCACCTAAGCCAAATGAAGCAAATAAAAACATAAAACTGAAAAAGAATTTACACAAAGTTCGTGACATCAAAACAGCAAAAGACGAAAGGAAGCTATGTTATGCTATGTTACACAAATTTCCCAGCTCACTCTTTTGTATCCCCTCGTGGTGCACTCTTTCCAACATCAATGTGAGGTCTCAAGTCCCAGCTCACTCCTGTGTTCCCTCGGCAGTGTACCTCCCAACAGGTTCACTCACCATTCCACCTTCAAGAAGAGGCTTTACCTACAAGGATGTCCAAAATAGTGAGTTGGAAGCAAAGTGAACCAAGAGCATGCACAATCTTCCACATAAGAATAACAAAGCAGAAAGCAATAAAAGCTCAAATGGAAGAAGTGGACAACATCAAGTGATAGATTAAATGACAAACTGAATGGAATAATCCAAGAAGACAAACAAGAAACAAGTTAAGAATTAAAGGTGGCATACAAAAGGATCCTATGGAATGTGTCTAGAATAAGATGAATAAAACCAAACTCAAACAAAGAGTCAAAACAAGTTGAATCAAGAGCATGTGCACATGAAATTGAACAGAGTAGTAGGCACTTTGTGAACTGTACAAGACAACTTGTATTTTGCTAAAACAAATAATGTTCTCAAATTCAATAAAGACTAAAACAATATCTTTCAGATGCTCTTTTTTTTTATCATAATCTTTTTCTTTGCATTGGACTTCTTTTTCTTTTTCTTTTCAGCTCTCAAAAACGTGTAGAACAGTGCACAACAGTATCAAAATTCTACCACCAAATCAATGAACAAATGCACATGGCAGACTGCAAGGATCCAACTCAAAAACAATTTGAAAGACACACACAAGGACAAATAGAAAAAGACTCAGCCAGGCAGAACAAAACAAAATCAATATGCAGCAGATTTGAATCAATCATCAACATAGATTACAGAAGGTGCAGCAGTGTATTTCATTTGACAATCTCAAAATCTAAACATGTGGAATTATAGAAAGTAACAGCAACTCAACGCAAGAACACCAGAATTGTGGAATCAAGTAATGAATCAGGCCATAACAGAGGCACTCAAAAGTAAATGAAACTTGATACCACTACTGCATTGAATTGGACCAGACAAACAGAAAAACTAAAGCAGTTTTAATATCAATAAGCTGACAAAACAGCAGCTGCAAAGCAAATCCAGACCAAACAATGGACTGCACTAAACAAGGTCAATAGTGTAATAACACAGACAGATGCAACAGATTTTTAAAACACTGATGTTGTTGGCCAAAGTAGTCATAGACTACGAGAATCATAGCAGCACAGAGTAGCTACTGCAGAGAAACAAAGAAATCAATCTGGAAAACTCACAACTAAGGCCACGATCAGTGCACACATATGTGATCCAAATGAATAAATTTGCCAATACAATCAAGGCAAAAATGAAGTTGCAGAAACATGTCAAAAACACCAGACACTAGGCTAATTACAGAGACAAGAATAGTGATATAGCAAACAAACGAAAAATAGAGGTAGTTTTAAACTGGAATCAAGTAGCAGATACTGTGAAAATATTTATAAAACTGCTCCAAAAGCGACTAACTGGCCAGGCACTGATTCAAGAAACCAGAATGCACAAAAACAAGGTGCTAACATAGCCTATGCTTTCAGCTAAACCAGAACCTCATGAGTACTCTGAACACATCCAGATTTGAATAACTCAGATGCAGTTTGGTAGCAACAATCATTGGCCAGCACTTAGTGCAATATCAGACGAACATCAAATTGAATCAAGAGACAGCTTAGAAACAAATAAATTGGCAGCAAAAAACACATAGAAACAGGATTTGCAGATTATTTGTTCATGATCTAAGAACAAATCAGAATTCAACAAAACATACACTAACAGAAACTAATGATTTAAACACAAAAAAGGAACTGAAAGAGATACGAATCAGTGAACAAAACACAAAACAGGGACAACATCTATAGAGTTGAGGACATATAAAACGAATTATCAAAAACTAAGACAAAACCACGAGATTATACAATTTAAAGCTAGGTAAAAAAAAATTGAAAAACCTAATTGACATGCATTTGAATCGGCAAATTAGGAAGCTTATGACAGTGCATTAATCAGAATTGATCCAAGACAATCAGAACAAGTATTTTGAATCAATTTCAACACGAAAAAATTTTAACACAGATTTCACACAGTAAATCAAAGACGCAATCAATACATGAACAAGACGGGAATCAAACAGAGAAGAAGAAATAACAGAGATAAGGTACGAATACTTATCTTGCGATACTCCGAGAAACGAGTGGCTCTGAATACCACTTGATGAGGCTCCTTCGTCGCGGTCTTCACCGGAAAAGCTCTCCCAATCGGCGTTCCACCGATTGATTCTCGCTTAGAGCGAGGGAAACGCAGCGGAATGGTTCGTGTATAGTGTTGAGGCTCGAATCTCATTGGTTTCGGAAACCCTAAGAGGTAAAAACCTAATCTAGGGTTAGGATCGGAGCAGAGACGAAAGGTGGGAGTACTCTCAACCAAACTATCATTCATCAAAGCTGTCTTACAAAGAAACGACCTGCACCTTTTATAGTTGAAGGGCAGCCAAAAGCAACGGGAGAGAAAACTAACGGCAAAGCTGCCGTGAACAACAAAACTTAAAGTTGCAGATGGAATACGTGAGGGTTTGGATGACTCTAACAAACCCTAACAGAGAAAATAGGAAAAAGGTTGATGTGTTGCTGTGTGTTGACGGCAATGGGCTGTTGTGTGTGCGAGAAACCCTAGCCATAAGGATGAACGGAACGCGTGAGGCCAAGAAGATATGGCTGTGAGACGCGATCCCTAAGTCAAGACGGAGGAAGAGCGTTGGCCGAGAAACCCTAGGAGTGTGTATGGACCAAAGGGGTTGCGCGTGTGGCTGGATCTGCATGATCGCTTCTTAATGAAATTGGGCTGCTACACGCAGGCCCAATTGACACTGATGCTTGGAGCCTGTCCGTGTTTTGAAGCTCATCAGTAGATATGATGTTGAAGTACCGTGCATCACTTAATGGCAGCAAGTATGTTAAATGGTGGTGCGTGACAAAATGGCCGCACTCGTGGATTGGCCGAACTTGTTGTCCGCATTGGGGTGCTGGATTGGGCAACAAGCCCAATATCAAATGGCAGCTTAGGAATAAAAGGCTGCATTTAGCAAACAAACCCAATTAGAACAAGTTTTATTTAATTAAAATAAAAGAAGATAAAAGAAATTAAAAAGAGTAGGCTTAGGCGTTGGCCCAATGCTATAAGCCTTATTGGGATCACATCAGGCTTGCTTTAATTCTCTCCAATTGTTCTTCTATACTACATTATTAAAATAATTATAAATCAAATAGCACATAAAGGGCATACTTAGGACCTGAACCCAAGTTCTCTCAAATAATTAAGTACTCTCAAATAATTAAGTACTCTCAACCATTTGAACTAGTACTTTTCCATGTCATACATGTTAGAATTAAATGCCATAAAGGCTCCCATTACCCGCATTTATTAATTAATTAATTATTTAATTAATTAAATTTGACAGGTCTTACAGTCTCAAAAGCTAAAATACCTAACTTGAAGCATGTTGATGTTGGACCTTGCGAACATTGTATCTTTGGAAAGCAGAAAAATGTTAGCTTCTCCAAAACAAGTAAGTCGTCTAAAGTTGAAAGACTATAACTAGTGCATACAAATGTTTGGGGGCTAGCTCCAGTGAAGTCCCTTGGACGTTCACAATATTATATAACCTTCATTTATGACTCAACAAGAAAGGTATGGATTTATTTTTAAAAAAATAAATCTGATGTGTTTTCTGTGTTTAAAAGGGTGGAAAAGGGATGTTAAGACTCAAACAGGTTTAAAGGTTAAATGTTTGAAGTCTGATAATGATGGAGAATATGACAGTAGTCAATTCAAGGAGTTTTGTTCAGAGAACGAGATCAGGATGATCAAGACGGTTCTAGGAATACCAGAACAAAACGGTGTTGCAGAAAGAATGAACAAAACCTTAAATGAGAGAGCAAGATGTATAAGAATCCAGTAGGGATTACCCAAGGTATTTTGGACAGATGCAATAAGCATAACAACCTATCTCATAAACAGAGGACCATCAATTCCTTTAGACTATCAATTACCTTAAGAAGTATGATCTAGAAATGAGGTAAACCTTTCACATATGAAAGTTTTTGGTTGTGCTTCATATATTTTGTCAAACTCTAATAGTAGAGATAAACTAGACCCTCAAGCAAAACGATGTTATTTCATTGGTTATGGATTTGACATGTATGGCTACAGGTTTTGGGATGACCAAAACAAGAAAATTATCAAAAGTAGAAATGTTACTTTTAATGAAAACATATTCTATAAAGACAGGATTGCAGAATTTGCAAATGCAAATATACAGCCAGAACATGTATCATTAGAAGAAATTTCAGAAAGTGATGTAGTCAACAGAAGGCGGAATAGAGAAACAGAGCCTGAGTCAGAGCCTAACTCAGAACCTGAACAAATAATAGAGACAACAACTCCTGAAGTCCTAATTAGAAGATCTAGTTGAACAATTGTAGCACCACAAAGGTATTCTCGTTCATTGCATTACTTGTTGTTGACGGATGCTGGTGAGGCAAAGCATTTTGCTGAGGCTATGCAGGGAGATGAATCTATTAAGTGGGAGCTAGCAATTGAAGATGAGATAAAGTCTCTTCAGAAGAATAAAACATGTCTTTAACCAAGTTACCGAAAGGAAAGAAGGTTTTGCAAATTCTTGGTATGAGAAACTCTAGGGATAGATCTTAAGGTATTCTAAATTTATTTTAGGAAAAATATATAGAAAAATTGCTTAGCAGGTTTAATGTTGAAAATGCTAAAACTAGGAATACACCTTTGGGAACTAACTTAAAGTTTTCAAAAAGGCAATCTTCTCATATAGAGGAAGAAGAAAGTCACATGTCTAAAGTGTTATATGCATCTTCAGTAGGGAGCTTGATGTATGTTATGGTTTGCACCAGACCTGACATAACACATGTAGTGGGAGTTGTGAGTAAGATTCTATCAAATCCCGGAAAGGAGCATTAGGAAGGCGTGAAGTGGATATTGAGATATTTGAAGGGCACTTCAAAGATGCATTTGTCTTTTAGAATAAGTACTCTCACTTTACAAGGGTTTTCTGATATAGATTTGGGAGGTGATTTGGATGGTAGAAAGAACATAACATGTTACATTTTTACATTGGGTGGTACAACTATCAGTTGGAAGTCCAAACTTTAAGGAAAAGTCTCCCTCTCAACTACTGAAGCTGAGTATGTAGCTATCTTAGAAGCAACAAAAGAGATGATATGGTTGAAGAATCTTCTAAAAAAATTAGGAAATAAGTAAGATGACTCTTCATTGTTCAGTGATAGTCAAAGTGCTATTTGTCTTGCTAACAATCCAATTCTTCATTCAAGATGCAAGCACATTGAATTGACGTATCATTTTGTCATAAACTTGATAAATGATGGAGACTTGTTTTTGTTGAAGATTCTAGGTGCAAAGAATTCAGCTGATATGTTGACCAAGACTGTCACAACAACTAAGTTGAGACTTTGCATTACCTCAACTTGCCTTTAAGAAAATTGATGATGAAGGCACTACACTAGGTAGTAATGTAAATCAAATCCCAAGTGGAGAATTGTTAGTATTATGATTTTGATTTAGTCCCATATCGCTTAATAAGATACGCTTTGTAAAGCTTGATACACACCAAAAAATAAAAACACTTCCTACGTAGTTGTAGACATAAGCATACACATTGTACGTCGAACTACGTTAAATTCTTCATGTCGTTTATTTTTTTTTTCTCTTTTATTTTTTACTTTATTGCCTTGTACCTATCAAAATAAATAAATATATATATATATATATATATATATATGAATTTCTATTTTTGGTAAAAAAAAATTAAAATTAACTATATATAAAAAGAATTTCAACTTTTTTATCCATATATTTTTTTTCTAAATTTTCCGTTTCAAAAGTTTTTTAAAATAAAATAATTATTTTACCGATTATATATTTTTTTAATTTAACCGCTTTTAATTTGACCGTTTTTTAAACTGGACTATTTTTTTAATTATAAAATTATATGTAAAATAAATAAAAACTATTTATAATAAAATTATTACATTTATATTTAATTTCATAACTATATAATAATTTTATTATTTTTTAATATTAAAAAAACTGCGCGAGTGCACTAATATTCTATAAAAGAAAATTTTGTTTTCACAAAATTAATTCTAAATTATCCATGTCTTTATTAAAAGATTTGTTCTTTTGCTGTTCTATATAACATATATAATAATGCGATTTTCTTGTTAAAAAATAAGTCATGCATATTTATTCTTTACTTTTTACTAACTAGATAGAAATGGAAATGAAATAGTTATACCTCAATTTAAAGAAGAATATCATCCATCTTTCCAAGATATTATAAACATCATTAATTTTGTTTAACTATCTATAATGTTGGTGATTCACCATAGTAATATTACATAAACCAGATGCAACATTTGTATGTAACATATTATATATATATATATATATATATATATATATATATATATATATATATATATATATATATATAAATAGATAATAATATTATAATATTTTTAAGTTAACATATAAAGTAAATTTATTTTTATTTTTATAATAAAAATTTATTTTTAATTTTTAATTTTTTATTATCATTGAAAAAAATTTGAACACTTGTATACTTAAAGATGCACATGTTTTCACTCGTTAAAATAATAAATGAAAACTGGTAATAAAAAATTTATCTCCGTTTTCGTCATTTAAGTTTTAATTTATTATAATAAATTAAATAATTAATATAATATTATTAAAATACAAATAAAAATTGATTGTTTTAGCCACATTAACTAAATCTACTACACATTTTCTACTTATTACTTTTTCTTAATGTAATTTATTTCACTTTTTTTTATTCTCTTTTTCTTCCTCCTTTCTTGCCGTTCTCATTCTCGGTGCAATCCAAACTAATCCAACACATAGGATTCACCTCGAGAGCATTCTTCCGAGAAAATTTAAAAAAATAAAGGATATATAAACTACATTTCTATTTGTGATGTCTACACTTCTTTTCCAAATTTATCTTTCAAATTATTATTTTTTTAATTAGAATAATTATTTTATCCATACGAAGAGCGTTTGAGCTCATACGCTCTTAAGTAGAAAGAATTGTACCTTGACTAACGGCTATAATTTTTGGTCTAGTGGTAAGTGCCAAAGTCATGAGTTTGATTCCCAGCGGGTAATTGTTGAGGGTGACATCGATTGTCCCGTGGTGGAGGCCACATCGGCCGAGTCACAATCGAATCATGGTGCTTGAGCTCATACGCTCTTAAGTAGAAAGAGTTGCGCTCTGACTAACGACTATAACTTTTGACCTAGTGGTAAGCGCCCGATCCAACAATTGGGGTTAATCAAATACATAATCGATTAGATCCTGACAGACAGCCAATATTTCACAAATGTTTTTAGAAAAATATCTGTTCTAGAAAATAAGAATGAAAATATTTTTAGAATTGATTGACATGGGTGTTTGGAATGCTATTGTAAATGGACCATATATTCCTATGCATACCATTAACAATGTGCAGGTTAAGAAAGACTTTAACTTGTGGACTAAGGATGAGAACAAAAAAGTACAATATGATGCTAGAGCTAGATACATCATCTCCTTAACACTCACCATGAAGGAATTCTACAAAGTTTCTACATGTAAGGATGCAAAAGAAATGTAGGAAACCTTAGAGAAAGCTTAAGAAGGAATTGAAGAAACAAATTTGTATTTGATGGCTGATACAAAATCTTCTGCCAGTAGTGTAAGTAACTTTGAATTCAATGATGAAAGTTATGAAAGCAAGTTTCACCAACTACTTGATGTGTATGATGAATTGCATGAAGAAGCTAAAAAATTGCAATACTATAATAATAGACATAAAGGTGAAAACAGATGGCTTGAGAATAGAGTAAAACAGCTGGAAGCAGAAAATGAAGAGTTAAAAATTGATCTAGAGAATATGAAGAAGCATAAAAGTTGTAATTGCAAGAAAAGTGTGATAAATTGTGAAAATTGTCCCAAACAATTAGAGAGAATCAAATATCTAATGAGTAGACTTACTAGATTTACTCTAGAAAGAAATAATTTAGATGTAATCCTAGGTTCTCAACAAAGTGTTTTAAACAAAGATGGCATAGGTTATGCAGAACATGCTAATCAACTAGGTAAGCAATTAGAATCTAGAAAATTCATTAACATGAGCAAACCTTCTTCCATTGTATGCCTTTTGTTCTTATGAGACCAAGTCGTACTCCCTAAGTCTACCCAATTGTCCTAGTATCTGGTTGCTGGCTGGTTTCTCCTTGCTCTGGTGGTTCTTCAAAGACGGCACAAGGGTGCCTGCAAAAGACACTTTGATGCTTAAGTTAGCACTGGTGATGTTAGAGATTCAGAGAATATTTTAATGTGTAATCAATGCATAGAACAATGTGGTATTTATACTTTTTTTACTTGTGGGTCCTACTTGGAGTGGGCTTTTGGGCCCAAATACCTCTTTTAATTATTTTTGGATATAGTGACAATGGGTGAAATTACTAGGAGACCCCTTGATAGTTATTAGTAGGCGATTGTGAGTCAATAATGCTGGATACCGCATACTCTATGCGATATTCTGAGTATGCAGTATCCAGTAAGTGGTCATGTGGGTTTGAGTGGCGGGTACTTCTTGGTCGCTTAGTCATTTGAGTAGTCATGGTTAGATGTGAGGTCGCTTACTCTATACTAAGGAATTCCCTAGTACAGAGTAAACGACCTAAGGGGATTGTTGATGGTCGCTTACTCTATACTAAGGGATTTCTTAGTACAGAGTAAGCGTCCTAACAAGATTGTTAATGGTCGCTTACTGTGTACTAAGAGTTTCCTTAGTACAGAGTAAGCAGCCTAAGAGGATTGTTGATGGTCGCTTACTGTGTATTAAGGGATTCCATAGTACAGAGTAAGCGGCCTAAGAGGATTGTTGATGGTCACTTACTGTGTATTAAGGGATTCTTTAGTATAGAGTAAGCAGCCTAAGAGGATTGTTGATGGTCGCTTACTGTGTACTAAGGGATTCCTTAGTACAGAGTAAGCGGCCTAAGAGGATTGGTGATGGCCGCTTACTGTGTACTAAGGGATTCCTTAGTATAAAATAAGCGGCCTAGGAGGGTTGCTGGTGGCCGCTTACGTTGTACTAAAGAAATTCTTAGTAGAGAGTAAGCAGCTAGGAGGGTTGCTGATGGTCGTATACTGCATATTGTGTGTAGTTTCCCTTGGTTCGTGGTACGGTTAGGACACTTTTACTGTTGTGAGATTGGACATGCATCAAATAAATGCTATTTCAAGAAATGTGGTGTTCCTGAAGGTAAATACAAGTGGATATCAAAGAAATCAAGTGTCTTGTCTAACCCAACTACAAAGTGGGTACCTAGATGTATTTTACTTGTTCTTGCAGGGTTTATGAAAAGCCTAATCATCAATGTGATATTCTTTTTGGGCCATATAAGTAAAGATAAGTTTGAATCATTCCCTGCTTCAATAATGATGTGAGTAAAACAACTTTTGACACTTTTTTATGATGTTTCTTAGGACATGATGAATCCACCCCAAGGCTTGTAGCTTGGACTAATGTCAAAGCCCATCACACGGCCCACATGCACCTCAATGCCCAAGCCCAATTAAAGGCCCAATAACAAAAGACATGTCAAGAGATTAGATTAGACTTTATTTTTGGACCAATTATTTAGACCATGCTTTGAAAATAAATCATAAAATTACTAGAAGTAGTTTTGGGTCATAATTGATCTAGCGTTTGCAATTGGGTCCATTCAAGCCCAATTACAAAAGTCTAGACTAAGTTTGCATCTAGCCTTAACCATGAGTTGCACATTTAGCAAATGTGTTAAATGAGGAAAGTTTGGAATGCCATATGGCATGTGATCCATTTTTTGTGGATCTTAGATCTAGATCTAGACACATGTGCTTCACATGGCCACCTTGCATTTGCATTCCATTTAGTCTTGCATTTGGTTTTCATTTTAGGATATGCTCTCTACTATAAGTGAGAGACTCCACACTCTTTGTAAGGTTACTCTTGAATTGTTATTGCAAATACATGTTGAGATCACTCCATGACTTGCACTTTTGAGAGAACAAATTGCTAGAACATTCTCTTAAATGTCTCCTCTAACCATCCTCCCTAAGTTGGCCTAACCTCTTAGGAACCTTCACCAAACAACTTCCGCTGCTATTACATCTCCAACCTTCGGTGCTTCATCCATCTTGCTGCAAGGAAGATTCAATTAACCATCAAATTTTACCATGGAGCTTCATTATTTCTTATGACATAAAAATTAATCTTTTACCACCAAAAGTGTTTCTACAAATACAAATTATGCAAATTGTGTTGTTCCATTTATGTTGCTATTCTTCAACATTTTAATGAATTAGGCATACTTTCACATTTAGAGCATAAATATCTGCATAAGATTTTCTCATTATGTATAAAATAATCGAATTCCTAATCAACTAGCACCTAAATACTACATCATATTTTGTCATTCTGCATAAAATAGGTGTCCTATTTTTTTATGTCCACATTTTTGTTTTAAATTTATCTTTTAAATAAAGTTTTTTAAAATTAACTATATATCAGGGAAATTCCATTTTTTTTTATCCATATACTTCTTTTCTAAATTTTCCCTTCAAATAAAATAATTATTTTACCGATTTTATCATTTTTTTAATTTGACCATGAACTATTTTTTTAATTATGAAATTATAGGTAAAATAAATAAAAACAATTTATAATAAAATAATAAAATTTAAATTTAATTTCATAATTATAATAATAATTTTATTATTTTTTAGACTTAAATATACATTTGGTCACTATTTTGGTTGTTTTTATTCAATTTGGTTCTCATTTTCGTTTTTTTGTTCAATTAAGTTCTCATTTTCGTCAAATTTTGGTCAATTTGGTCATTTTTACTAAGGGTGTTTAAATAGTTAACGTTTTTTAACAGTACATGCCACGTGTCAGCTCCTGTTTTTTTTTTCTTAATTTTTAACTTTTTTTAAATTTTAAAGTTTTTAAAAAAAATTATTTTATTTTTATTTTTTTAATTTCAAAAAACTTGTCCACATGTCAAGTCACAATTATGTCACGTGTCAATGCTAGTGGCACGTGTGGTTGTGTTATTTTTTTTATTCAATTTAATCCCTATATATTCGTTATTCTTGTTCAATTTAGTTCCAATTTTTATTAAAATCAATCAATTTTGTCCCTTTCAAATTGATACCAAATTTAATATCTTTTATACAAATTATATTAATCTCTTTTTTTTCTAAAAGTAAAATTTTTATTAATTATTTTTTAAATTCAACTATAAATTATTAAATTTAATTATAAATTGAATAAAATTTTTATATTTAATTGCTAAACAGAATATAATTATTTAAAATATTATAGGAATATAATTATTAAATGGTTTTTTCTAATACTTATATTCTAAATACTTTTAAAATTGATAGTTAAAAATATTTTAAATATTCAAAATATTTTAGAAAAGTAAACTAATATTTATAAAATTAACATTTAAATATAAAATATTTTAGATATTAATATCTAAAATGCAATAAAAATATTAAATATTTTAGATTTAAATGTCAATTTTACAAATATTAATATATATTTTTAAAATTTGTAATAATATTTTTAAATAATTATATTCTATTTAACAATGGAGTCTAAGAATTATATTCAATTTATAATTAAATATAATAATTTATAATTGAATTTCAAAAATAACTTATAATAATGTCAATTTAAAAATTAAATTGTTCCATTTTAACAAAAAATTGGGACTAAATTAAACAAAAATAACGAATAAAGATACTGAATTGAACAAAAATAATGAATTTTGAGACTAAATTGAATAAAAAATAATAATACAACTACAAGCTGACACATGATAACATTAACATGTGACATAATGATGATTTGACACGTGGACAATTTTTTAGAAATTAAAAAAAAATTAAAAAATTTAAAAATAAATCAAAAATAAAAAGAATTAAAAGAATCAAAAAATCCAGGAGCCAACACGTGGGATTTACTGTTAAAAATGTTAACTATTTAAACACCGTTAGTCAAAGGATCAAATTGACCAAAATTTGACGATGAGGATCTAATTGAACATAAAACAAAATTAGAACCAAATTAAATAAAACAACTAAAATAAGGATCAAATGTATATTTAAGCCAATTTTTTAATAGGAAAGAAACTATGCGTGCTCACTAATATTCTATAAAAGAAAATTTTGTTTACACAAAATTAATTCTTTATTTTTCATTTTTTATTAAAAAATCTGTTCTTTTGCTGTTATGTACAACATATATAATAATGTGATTTTCTTGTTAAAACATAAGTCATGCATATTTATTATTTACTAAGTAGATAGGAATGGAAATAAAATAGTTATACCTGAATTTAAAGAGGAATATCATCCATCTTTCCAAGATATTATAAACATGATTAATTATTTAATTATTGGTGATTCACCGTAGTAATACCGGCATAAACACATATATGCAGCGTTTTTAATGTAAATATGGTATTATATTAATAGATAATAATATTATAATATTTTTAAGTTAATATATAAAATAAATTTATATTTATTAAAAAATAATTGTAAACAATAAAAAAATAATTATTAGAATATTTTTATAAAAAATATGTAAAAGTAATTATTAGTTTTTAAAAAATAAATAAATAATTTTATTGTAAATAAAATTAATTATTTTACTAATTTTACATTTTAAATGTTTAATTTCACTCTTTTTTTTATTTGACCATTTTTTTTTCTAAAATTGAACTATTTTTTTTTAAATTAAAATAACTATTTAAAATAAAAAATTATCTAAAATCTAAAGTTGTCTACGATAAAATTATAAAAATTATTTAAATTTATTTTTATAATTATAATAAAAATTTATTTTTTATTTTTATTATTTTTTATTATCATGGAAAAAAATTTGAACACTTGTATACTTAAAGATGCATATGTTTTCACTCATAAAATAATAAAAATAATATTAAAATAATAAATGAAAACTGGTAATAAAAAATTTATCTCCGTTTTCGTCATTTAAGTTTTAATTTATTATAATAAATTAAATAATTAATATAATATTATTAAAATACAAACAAAAATGATTGTTTTAGCCACATTAATTAAATCTACTACACATTTTCTACTTATTACTTTCTCTTAATTTAATCTAGTTCACTTTTTTTATTCTCTTTTTCCTCTCCTTTCTTATCCTTTTCATTCTCGCTGCAATCCAAACTAATCCAACACATAGGATTCATCTGGAGAGCATTCTTCCGAGAAAATTTTCAAAAAATAATACTGGTGTAACATTTAGTTAAACAAGAAATGGATGAGAAATATGTTTTGGAATTATATCCAAATTTTAATAAAAATAAATTTCGTAATAATTAATCTTAGCATTTTTAGAATTAGATTCAGTCCACTTGTACTACGATATTAATGTAAACTTTAATTCATCTACCGCGTTTAACTTTTTAAAGATTTTTAAAGATAAAGATATGATTAATAAAACATCAATTATTATAGTCTTGAATTTTATCACCCACGTCACAATAAAACCAAAATCTAATAAAAAGATGACCCTCAGAGATCAACCCCAACTGAATAGAAATAGAGACAATAAAAAAA
>Ga0214542_1009939_pt1 | contig 14318 bp, 4 predicted proteins | sample CNSS1metaG_FD_160096 | JGI IMG/M metagenome (GOLD analysis project Ga0214542, IMG submission 160096) | Root nodule microbial communities from cowpea collected in UCLA plant growth center, Los Angeles, California, USA - CNSS1 | ecosystem: Host-associated > Plants > Roots > Nodule | place: USA...
GGAAAAGAATGATGAAAGGCCAGGAACAGGAAAGAGTTCCCGCCGTGCAGAATATCGGTAGCTACATCCAGGGATGGAAATTCCTCTGCGGACAAAACAATAGAAAGAGAGACAATAGGTACCCCTCATATCTGTGTCTGACATGTATCGTGTTGGATACTTTACCAATATTTCTCAATGAAGTATCTAATTTATAAAGTCGTAATACAATACAATAAAATCTTTGAATAATGACCAATTTTAGTAAAAAAATAATTAGTCACTATATAGTGACCAAATTGAGAACTAAAATAGTTCAAAAGAATTATAATTGGTCTTTAAATTGATAATTAAAATAGTTTTAATTATGAATTAGTTTTTAAATTGACCACTAACATTAGCTACCAGGTTTTGGCTACGTAAATAATTGGTCTCTAATTAGGAAATTTGGATTCACACGTTAACAATCATATATTTATTTATTTATAATAAATATTGTACACTTGTCAATATTCATATATCATGTATCTATCACGTATTGTATCCTATTATTTTTAAAATAAATGTATCAACATATCGGATATGTGTCGTATCTGATACATACATCGTATATGTTATATATGTTTCTGTTATATTTTATTCACCGAAGTTAAATTAATATGCAATCAAGTGACTATTTTTTTATTATTTTTAACCAAAATCATTTTTTCAAATGTCGAAATATTGATAGAGTCAATTAGCTTCTTAAAAGTCTTGGTCTTAATAAAAATAATTGAAAATAATATTTTTTTGGTATTTAATTTAATACAAGGAAGTTAGTATAATTTAATATAAACTTTTTTTAATGTAATTTTGTATTTAAAACAAATATTTTAGGTAAAAAAGGAAAATGGATAAAAAAAGTGCGACAACGTTAAAATTTTATTTTTTGGCATGGCTTTAATTTTTTTTTCTTGCTTTTGGGCAATCATATGAGTTCATAATACTAATTATTATATTTTATGAAAAAAAATAAATTTACTTATTTTAATTTCCACTAATATAATATATACTATTAATTTTAAATTTTTTTAAAAATTTAGGACGACCTCCCAATACTAACACTAATAATATTTAATATAACATAAGAGTTGTTAAAGTAATAGTAGTGTAGTTTAAGGTAAAATAAGATGAAGGTTAATTTCACTTATATATTATAAATCTTATTTTTCTTTATATGCATTTTCCAGTATCATGCATTATGACTTATGTACTTCACAGATCACTTTGCTTTTGTTTTGTGTCACCTGTGTACTTTCATCAATGTTAGAAATTTAAAATGGGATGAAAATTTCGTATAGATTAAAAAAAAATCAGTAAAATGAATAATGAATAAGTAAAACAATTATAAATATCTATTATAATGATATAATGAGTGTAAACTATGAAAGTTGAGTTTCATAATTGAGTATGATATTTAAGTACTTTTTCTTGCCTAGATATTGTATTTATATGTTTTTTAGTTTATAATAGATTGTATTTACTTAAAGATAATTAAATATTATATTTTAAAGATATTAAATAATTAATTATTATATCATAATATTTTTTTAAATTCAATAAAATTTATCTATAACAATATATAAAGGGGATTCTCCTTTTTGTGTCCACATTTCAAAATACCAATTTTACCCTTTAAATATAATAATTTATTAAATTTTTAAAAATTGACCGTTATTTTTACAAGGTTTTTATAAAATCGATTATCTCTTCTTCTTTATTTATCAATGGTTATTCTTTCATCTGTTCTGATATATTTCGCTTTATTTTTAACAAATATAATTTTAGTTTATATATTAACTTAATAACATTAGAATATTATCACCTACTAATATAATATCACGCATATTTAAAAAATGCATACACAAGCGCGATAGCATGTGTTTAGGCTAGTTATATCTAAAAAATATTATTTTATGATAATATCTTAAAAACATAATAAAATATATTTTATCTTAAAAATATTAAATAATCAATTACTATATCATAATATTTTAAAAATATAATATAACAATAAATTATTATATTATGACATATCATCTCTAAATAAGTTTTAATTCTTTAAACAACCTTACATAGAATCTATCAATATTTCATCAAAGTTGTATTGCCTTCTCTCCAAGGCCTGTAATAAATTAGAATAATATTAGATACATGGAATGGAACCACTATATGAATGATTTTCAAAAGGTTTGAACTTTGTCCCCAAATTTAGACTTATCTACAGAGTTAAGCAAATTCCAAAACGTATTAACTACCTTTTTATTACCTTATTTGAAGTTTAAGAATCCAAAGAGATATAATATCATCAGATTCTGTTACTCCAAACCAGATTCATTAATATCAGATTTCGAACATCCAACTTTGAATATTTGAACAAACTGAAAGGCCCAATACACAGATAGTATCTCAAACACTATTATCTTTTCAACAGATAACAAAAAGATTCATCTTTTATCAAATCCTTTCATCTTTTTCTTTATATATTCGTCAGTTTTTCTCAGTTTTGAAGACACAAACACGTATCGTCTTAATTTTTCTGACCACCAGGAATCAAGAATATTCAATGGGACCAGAAGAAGAACTAGATCTCACCCTCTCGCTCAGGTGTGGTGGATCAAAGGAAACTCCTCTCTCTTCTCCTTCTCCTTCTCTTCCCGTACTAAAGTTTTTTCAAACAAACTTACCCTTAATGCAAACATTTTGCCCTAACCCTAACCCTAACCCTAACCTTAACCATGTCCCTAACGTTAACCCTAATCCTTCTTTAGCCACATTTTCCAACCACAACAACAACTGTCTTTCGATGCAATCCACCAACCCTCCAAATGCACCTGTTGTAGTACCAAAAAATGTTTCCACAGATACAAACTCTTTGGGTAGGTCTCGTCGCACTGTATGTATTCGGCGTGGCAAAGGAATGAAGGAAACGGTTCGTGGGAAAGCGAAGAACGAAACTATTCCGGCACTGTTTCCTTGGATGAAGAATCAGCGAGCCAGCGTACACAGTAAGCAATATCTATCGGAGAATAATATCCACACCATCAAAGGAAAGGTTCACTGCAAGAGGTGCGATCATGAATTCGAGTTGAGTCTGGATTTGGAAGAGAAATTGAAGGACTTATGCCAATTTATTAGCAGAGGAAAAAACAAGTGGCATAATAGAGCCCCAAGGGTTTGGATGAATCCGGTATTTCCAAAATGCCCCCTTTGCGGACGAGACAGCAGCACAAGACCCATCATTGCAAAAAACAAAAAGGAGATTAATTGGTTGTTCTTATTGCTCGGCCAGATGCTTGGTTGTTGCACACTTAATCATCTCAAATATTTCTGCAAGCACAATGAGATCCATCGAACTGGTGCCAAAGATCGTCTTCTTTATGATATCTATGAGAACCTCATCAATCAACTTGTACCTGGTTTTTTATCTAAGTCTTGATGTATCTACTGTCATTAGACTTTGTCTTATTAGGTTGTCTTAAGATTAAGATTTGTTTTCAATTTTCTTGTTTACTTATGATTTCACTATCAGTTTGATTGTATAGAGTTTCATATATGCTGTCTTTTCAAACCAAACTAGTATGCAGAGACTAGAAGTAAAGGGTTATATTTAAGATTAGTGCAGAAAGTTAAAGTAGCTATGAGTTTCATATAAGAACCATCGTTTCTAATTCGTGAACTGTTGCATATTGAAAGCCGAATGCACTAGAATTAATTGGGAAACAGCTTTTACGATCTGTTTTTGAAATTTAAGTTTACAGTCTGGTTTTTAGTACCATGTACATTAACATTTTTTATTTTATTTTGAGTACACAATAATATCAAATTGTTTAATCGTTTTATAGCTATTATAGTTCGTTTGAGTTTTTATCAGATCTGTTTATATCTTATACGGTAGAATAATGTTATATTTGTTTCATATAACAATTATTGTTAATATTTTTGTTTCAGTGTATAATAACTGTAAAATACTGGTTCTTGTGTTAAATATATGTTCCTATTTATATTTTACTAACATATACACAGGCACTGTCTTACCTTTGTTAGTGTTAGCGTATACAAAGGCCATGTGATGATAATATAACGTTTTTAAGTTAATATATAAACTAAAATTATATTTATTAAAAATAAAATGAAATATATCAGAAAAGATGAAAGAATAATTGTTGATAAATAGAGAAAAAGAGAAGAAGCAAAGATAGATGATTTTTTTAAAAAATTTATAAAAATAACGGTCAATTTTAAAAAAATTAATAAATAATTATATTTTAAAGGATAAAATTGGTATTTAGAAACGTAACTACGAAAGAGGACATCCTCTTTATATATTATTATAGATTTACTGGAGTTAAATGGTCAACATGGCGGACTTATGCAAACAACTAATCAAGTGACTATTTTTTATTATTTTTACTAAAATAATTTTTTCAAATATTGGTTATTTAGCTTCTTAAAAGTTTTGATCATTAAAAAAAATTAATTGAAAATAATAACTTTTTTTTATTTAGTTTAATACAAAGAAGTTAGTATAATCTAATATAAAGTTTTTTGTATTATAATTTAATTATACAAATTAATTGTATATAGTATATTTTGTATTTAAAAGAATTATTGTAGGTAAAACGGGAAAAAAATGCAAGTGACAACATTCAAATTTTTGTTTGGCATGGTTTTATTTTGTTCCTTGCTTTTTGGCAACATGGGTTCATCTATTCTATAATTTATTCTATAATCTATTCTATAACAATAAAGGGGATTTTTCTTTTTTATCCACATTTTGTAATACCCGTTTTACCCTTAGTTATTTTAAAAATTAATTATTTTATAAATAATTTACTTTTAATCATTTTTCTACAAATCTCTTTTGAAATCTCTTTTGTCTTAAATCATTATTTAAATTTAAATTTCTTTTAATCATTTTCTACAAATCTCTTTTATCTTAAATCATTATTTAATTTTTTTTACCTATCTTAATTTTTTTTAACAACTATTTTAAAAATTATATATCTGTTATTGATCTTAAAAATTAAAAAATGCGAACACACATACGCGACATAAGATGAAGACAGCGCCTGTGTGTTCGCTAGTATATATAAGGGTGATATAACATACGTATGGTTAAAGTAATATTTGCGTAGTTTAATATAAAAATAAGACGAAGATTTGTTTCACTTATATATTATTAATCTTATTTTTGTTGAGTATTTTATCTATCATGAGTATTTTTTTTTTTTCAATAAGTGAAAACAAATGTATTGAATGGGATAATTGAGTTTTCTCTATATAAAAAATAAAAGAAAAGAAAAATTAAAGATAAAACATATTCATTGTTCCACTCCTTAACTCCAAAACTCAATTAATGCACACCACTGTATTTGAATCCATTGAATACCGATCAAAGTTCTACCATAACCCAAAAACAATATATTACATTCTTAGAGCGAAAATTACTATATACCTTCAAAATAAATGAGGGAAAATTACCAGTATGTATGATGAACATTTAATTCCAACAAGTAATTAAGATATAAGACAAGTAAATTCATATTTATGTTATCATAAAAGTAAAAAGTTTCCATGTATTAAAAGTACTATTATTTTGCATAGGAGAGTAATTATTAAATTTCCATAAGATTTACCATTAACAACTTCTATTATTTTGCATAGAAGAATAATTATTAAATTTCCATAAAATTTACTATTAAAAACGAAAATCTATTTTTAAATCCCTCCAATTCACTAGAATACATCGTATTGCGTTTCACAAAATAATATCACATTTGATTAATAAAAAACAACACAAATATGATAATCATGGACGGTGCAAAATCACATCATGCTACTCAATAACTTCTTGTTTCTCATACAAACTACTTCATTCGCCAAAACAAATATATATAGGCTATTCATATATTTTCTTTCACTATAAGAAAAAAATGTTATTTAGTGGGTGTTTATTCGGGGAGGTTATAACAATCTTTTACAAATTAATATTATTTAGGCTTAAATACCTTTTTCGTCCTCATTTTTGTAATGTTTGTTGTGGATGATCCTCATTTTGACAGAATGTTTGAAATGTTTTGCATTTGTACCGAATGTTTAAAATGATCCTCATTCTCGCAATTTGTGTTTTATTTGGTCTTATTCTGTGACGCCGTTTAAATCAGTAACGGAGTACTGTACAGGTGGCACTGTTTGCATTACGTTGCATTTGGGGTGTATTACGTGTACTGTACAAATAACTAATTAACGTTAACTTTCTAATTTGGGGAAAATTTTGCAATTAGGGCTTGAGTTGGATTGCAGTTGCACTCTTTATCGTTGGAGGTAATTTCTTCATCTTCGTCTTTCTTGAGCTCGAATTTGCAGAGGAAGCAGCTAATACTTGTCATTTCATCGTTGGATTGCAGTTGTGCTCTTCATTTCAATTTTCCAGTTAATCATCATCAACGAGGTAAGTGGGTTTAGGGTTTTTTGGGTTGTGTTTGCTCGTAGGTTAGGGTTTTCGTGATTCTGTTGTGGGGTTTGTTTGTGTTTGGATTGTTGTGATGTTCTACATGGTTTCTAAATTATCACACATGTACAGTACACGTAACACACCCCAATGCAATGTAATACAAACAGTGTCCGCCACTTGTACAGTGATCCGTTACTGATTTAAACGGCGTCACAAAAAAGAACTAAATAAAACACGAATTGCGAAAATGATGACCATTTTAAACATTCGGTAAAAATGATGACCATTTTAAACGTTCTGGCAAAATGAGGATCATCCACAACAAATACTACGAAAATGAGGATAAAAAAGGTATTTAAGTCTATTATTTAAGATGATTTCTTTGGATTGTATAAATGCTAAAATTAGTGGGATTTTTAATTGTTTTTGGAAGAGGTCTATAACCTTCACAAATCATTTTATACTTTTCATTTATTTTTTGTCGGCATCTGATTTTGTCTCGATAGATAAGACGATTTTCAAAATTAAAAAATAATAATAAATGATAAATAATAATAAAAAGAGATAAAAATAAGTGAAATAAAGTATATAAAAATGAAAATAAAAAAATTGAAAGAAAAACTAATTGGTTAAATTAATTAAAAGTTAAAAATAATGGAAATATTTTTTCTATTCCCACATTTTCTTTACCACCCATTCATGAATCCAATTTCTAAATACTAATCTCAACCCTTCCGTTTTCTTTTCACACCACCCCAAATCCTCTCCTCTCATACGCTGCCACCTGACGCTTATTCTCTCTAATCAACTCACTCGATCTCACCTAATATTCACGCAACCACACGGCTCAACACGCACACACTAACACCGTTAACTCTCCTCACGCGCGCAGACAACACTGACAGTGCCTCACAAACCTAACGGCCCAATTGCACCGCACCCTCACAAACCTCACGAATCACCCTCACATTAAATCACTGCGCCAACTGAACGATGTTGTGCGCTGAAGCTCAACTGTGCCAACGTGTTTTCTGTGGAAAATTTGTTTGAATTGAAGATTCGTATTTGTGTTTCTCACTGAATCTGCATCTAACAAGATCTTTTACAGGGCTGCGACTTATTATCTCTTTTTACCCTAACTTTCCCTTCCATTCTAAAATCAATTCAGTTTCTTCATGGCAACTATTCAATCCTTCGTTCATTTATTAGCATGGGTTTCTTTCATATGGTCACCGGGAATTGCTCATTCACTTTCACCTCCGGTTAGTAAAAAACCTTTTCTTTATAAATGATTTTCCTCTGTCTTTGATGGAATAGAAATTGATGGCACAGCCTTGCAGCATTATGATCTGTTTTTGTTTCTTTGAAATTTTCCAAATGATTTCTTGCATTTTCAGGTGGTGGATTCTCCACATGCCAAACAATTTTCTCCCATCAATAAATTTCTGATGCAGTCCTATTATGACAGATACACCAATTTACACGATTCGGATTTCGAAAACTTTGTGTCTCAAGAAGTCACTTCTGGCTTGTGTGAACATGATCTTGTTTGGAGATTGTCGGATCTAAAGCGCAATCTTACTGGTGAAGGTTCCCATCGTAGTGTGTCTACATTGATCAAATTTCAAAGCCAGCAGTTAAAGTCTCTGTCTGAACTGTTGAGTCACTCATGTGAACTCATAATTATTGAAAGACTTCCTTCTGGAGTTTTTGCTGACCCATTTGAGTTACAGCATTTTGTTCAGCGTGGTGGTAAATACTCTACACCTTTTCTTCATATTTGTACAGAAAAATGTGGAAGAATTTCATATTTGTAATTTCAGGAGAGTCTACTTGTTTCTTTTTACTGCAGTGTTCAGCGACATAGCTGTCTTTGGTGATACAAATCTGGAGCTGCCTTCATTCTTGTCCAATCGTTCTGCTGTTGAAATTCACTTAGTTGTAGACCCAAATATATTGCAAGACCCAACTGATATCAAGACTGAGCTTCCCTTGCATGCTCGATATCAAGTAAGACTGTTATGTTTCAGTTACTTTACCATATTCATCTACTTGTTCTTTAAATCTAATGTTCTACAAAAACAGTAGAAAATTATGAAGGAATTGGCAGTTTATCACCACGATAACTGCTTCAACTAGACATCCAAATTATCATTATAAACAAGTTGAAGCAACATCACCGAGACTAATTGCTTTTTATTTACCACCGGTTGTAATGATATGTTAATAACACTAATTTGTTCCTCTGCAAGAATAAAATGGAAGTGACTTTAAGAAAATACTATAGCAGTATGAGGATAGTTAGTACCACAGTCTAAATCTCTCCATTCTTATTTGAAATTTACTCAATGAGACCGCGTAATTTAGTTATAGTCACAGAACTTTACTTAACCGGAAATAATATATTGGAAAGAAAATGTGGGAGGTGTATTAGTAACATTTGTCATGCTAGTGTTATTACATGTCCTTTAGCAGTCTACACTGTAGACTATGACACTGCATCTGTGAGTTGTTTTGAGAGGAGATTCTGTGAAAATTCAGTACTAATGAGACGTAAATAAGTTCCTGTAAGAGATCAATACATCACTTTCGATTAAAAACATTAAGACAATATATTTGTAAGTCATTCTACTTAATATGTTATTCATCTTATTTATTTTTATCCAACGCGAAACTTTTACTTACCGACAATGTCTCTCTCGAGTGGGAGTCTCTTAACATTAAAACACCTTCCCTCAGGTACGAATGTCTTAGTAATAATCAACTCTCAAACTTTTTAGGATTTTTTACCTATTTTATACTTTAGATGAATCATTGACTCTGATACTGCTTATAAATATTTTGAGAGTTATAAATATTTTGGGAGGAGATTCTCAGGATATCAAAGTCGTGAACCAACAACCCATGTAAGATATCAAGATATAACTTTCAACCAAAAACTTTAACAAGACAATAGATTTTTAAGTTTTTTTTATTTATATACCGCTCATCTTACTTATTTTTGTCAAACATAAAACTTCCTACTCACAATGAATTCTTTTAAGAGTCTGAACTAAATAATTTATCTCTCTTTTTGCAGTCTCTGAATGAAAGTGGGTACTCAACAGTTGAATTTGGTGCACCGGATATGTTAGTTCGCTGCAGCACAAAGGACAGGGTGGAAAATCGTTGCTTCTTGAAATTGGAAAAAGGTGATGCTAATGTCTACGGCAGTCGTATTGTTTGGAGAATACCTTCTGGAATAAAGACGCATGCTGGTCTTGTTTCTACCGTTACATTTACTGCAGCTTTGTTATCGACTCTTGCAATTGTTGCTGCATCATTATATTATTTCAAATAGATGATTTTAAAAAGATTTAAGAAAATCGCACGGGAATATTGATTTAAAGAAAAGAAGAGAGGCACGAGATGAAAGGGGTGATCCAAATGTTAACCATAGGGTGGCTAAAAACAATTAATAACAAATATTAAAAAATATTAAATTATAATATAGTTACCTAAATGTATCAGCATGCCTTTAACCTACGTATATATTGAGATCAATTAGAGTCTTATTATTTTTTATTCTTTACATTTTTTTACGTAACAATTAAATCTCATTAGAAGATAAGGGATTGCCTATTTACTCATACATAGCATTGAAATATTGTCAATGTTTGATTCTCAATTATTGCAACAATTAATCTTTTTTAATAACTTTCCTTTGATACTAAGCCAATCAATGTTAACATTTTCTCCTATTTATGGTCAAGTTATTTGTTCCATGATATTGACTCTAATCCCCTGTGAAAAAAAAATTGTTGGTTATAAAAATACAAGTTTGAGTATTTTGTAATGGATGAAAGTGTAAAATTTCTCTTTAAATTAACGATTTGGTATTATTTTTTATCTTTTTTTAAAGTGTTTTAAAATTTAACACAATTTAAAAATAGGTCAATTTGGTTCAACTTAGTTCCATTCGGTTCATTTTGTTTGATTCAGTGTGATTCGATTTGGTTTGGTTCAGTCTTGTTCGGTTCACTAGTAGTCTGTTTTGGTTCATTCTGTTTGATTCAGTGCGGTTGAATTTGGTTTGGTTTGGTCCAGTTCACTAGCGGTCTATTTCGATTCATTGACGATCTGGTCTGCTTCACTGATGGTCAAGTCTGCTTCATTGACGGTTAGGTCCGATTCACCAACGGTTCGGTCTGGTTCACTGTCGTCTCGGTCCATTCACCATTGACGACTCGGTCCAGTTCAATGATGATTCGTCTCATTCACTAATGGCCCATTATGATTCGCTAAAGATTCGGTTTGATTCACTAACAGTTTGGTTCGGTTCACTAACGGTCTGGTTCACTAACGGTAGGGTTCAGTTCACTAATAGTCTGGTTCGGTTCATTGACGGTCTGGTTCCGTTCACTGACGATGTAGTCTGGTTCATTGACGGTCTGGTCCGGTTCACTGACAGTCTGGATTGATTCACTTACGGTCCATACCAGTTCATTGACGATCTGGTTCACTCATGGTTTGGTCTGGTTCACTAATGGTTGGGTTTGGTGCACTAACGATCCGGTCTGATTCACTAACGGTCTGGTCTGGTTCACTGATGGTCCGATCCGGTTCACTGATGGTCTGGTCCGGTTCACTGATGGTCTGGTCTGGTTCACTAACAGTTCGATCCGACTCACTAAGGGATTAGTTCGGTTCACTAATGGTTCGGTCTCGTTCACTAACGGTTTGGTCTGGTTCGGTTCACTAACGAATCAGTCCGATTCACTTACGGTCTGATTCGGTTCACTGATGGTCAGGTTCGGTTCACTAATGGTCTGATTTGGTTCACTAACGGTTCGATCCGATTCAATGAAGGTCCAGTTCGGTTCACTAACGGTCTGGTCTGGTTTACTAACGATCTGGTCCGGTTCACTAACAGTCCGGTCTGGTTTACTGACGGTCTAGCCCGGTTCATTGATGGTCTGGTATAGTTCATTGATGGTCCGATCCTATTCACTAATGGTCTGGTCTGGTTCACTAACGGTCCAGTCTGGTTCACTTACGGTCCAGTTCGGTTCACTGACGATCTGGTCTGGTTCACTCACGATCTGGTCCGGTTCACTCACGGTCAAGTTCGGTTCACTCACGATCTGGTTCGGTTCACTCACGGTTCGGTTCGGTTCACTCACGGTTCAGTTCTGTTCACTGACGGTTTGGTCTGATTCGGTTCACTAATAGTTCGGTTCGGTTTAATGATGGTCTAGTCTGGTTCACTGGCGGGCCGGTCCGGTTCACTTACGGTCTGGTTCGATTCACTAACGGTCTGATTTGGTTCACTTATTATCTGATCTGGTTCACTGACGACTCAATCTAGTTCACTAATGGTTCGGTTGACTAAGACTAATGTTCAATTCACTAATGGATTGGTCCGATTTAATGACGGTATGGTCCAATTACTAACTGCTTGGTTCGGTTCACTGACGATCTGATCCGGTTTACTAACGCTTTTGCCTATTCGCTGATGATTTGGTATGGTTCACTAACATCTGATCAGGTTCATTGATGGTCCAGTTTGATTCACTAACGGTACAGTCTAGTTCACTAATGATATGATTTGATTCACTAACAATTTGATCTAGTTTACTAACGATCTGATTTGGTTTATTGACGATCTAATTCGATTCACTAACGATCTCTTCTTATTCACTAACAATCTGATTCACCAACAGTGACCATACAATGAAATTATAAAATAGTGTAGACTAATTTCCAGTTCGAGACAACCTAATTCATTGTAATAATACGGATTGTGAATTTTGATTCATCTCATCACAAGATCATACTTAAATTAGTGTGGACTAATTTATTGGAAGAGAGATTTAAAAAAATTTATAGTTTTGCAAAATTATAAATTAAATTATTATTAAATAATAAAATTATAAAAATGAACTTTAAATATCTGTTCTTTTTATTCACATCTAAAGTTTTTACCGTCGATAAATTTGGATGTATACGTTGAAACTTCACATAAGTGTTATAACATGTTTGATTTGAAATTTTAGGTATACTTTACCTTAGTCTGTGTGTATTTGGATAAACTGATTATCACACCTACATTTTGGTATGAGTTGGCTCGAATTTAATAATCACACCTACATCACATAAATACTCTTTTGAATGAATGAAAGAGACAAAGAGACAAAAACTTGTCCCTACACACGTTCAACAAACCAAATTTCAAACTATATTAATTGTGATATTTATGTTAACCTTAAAAGAAAATGTTTGATTAACGACCAAATTTAACAACAAAAGTTTGTTAGTCACTATAATAACAAATTTAGATATTAATTTACAAAATAAAAATTATTAGTTATTAAAATAATTATTATTAAAAAATTATAATTGGTCGCTAAATTAATCATTAATTAATTAGAAACTAATTTAAAAACTAATTTATTTGGTAGCAAAAATTTTGGTAGTTAATGTTTAGTGACACATTTCTTTGGTAGTTAAATTTTAGAAACCAATTATAAATTTTTTTCATAAGAGTAACTATTATAATAACCAATCATATGATTTTTTGTAAATTTATATATAAATTAGTCACATTGACTAACAATTTTTTGTCACTAAAATCCTAATAACTTTTTGTCACTAAAATCGGTTGGTAATGATATATTTTAGAATCTAATTATAAATTTTATTCACAATAGTAACAACTTTATTTATGTTATTTTCAAATTAAGAAGTTGGTGGTATAACTAAGAATAAATATAAAAAAATGTAATTAATATTGTCTCTTATTTTTTGGTGCTAAAAATTTTCAATATTCAAACTACGAATAGTAGACTGGTTTCATTTATAAACTTAATATAACTAATTCCATCTACTAATTGACTTAATGAATATTAATAGTGTAAGCAGGGGTTGCTTTAGTTTAACTACATGTGTTGATATTTTTAGAAGAAGTCACTGTGAATATGTAGGTAATTTTTCATTTTTCTATGAGTACACATTTTTATTTATGCTTAGTTTATGGGAGACATTTTCTTAAATCAACTGGTTTTTTTGAGTCTTAAAGTTTATATATTTTGTTGTGAGAAAAATTGTATTTATAAGTTAGTTAAATTTTCTTTTATTAACAAAAAATAATATAAGTGGTTTAATATTTTAACTTCATATATTAATTTATATATATATATATATATATATATATATATATATATATTTTTTTTGGTGAGATATAATATTTATCATAAATTGGTGTGATGTCTTATATGTTTTTTTTTTAATAATATTTCATGTGAAAATAAGTGATTGATAAACTTTAGTACAGTTAAGATGTTACAACTTGTAATGAGACCTAAAAGTTATTAGAAAATTATTAAAAAGCATGTTATATAAATATTACATTTTTATTCCGTAATAAAAATTAAAACATGTAAATAGATAGAAACACATATACAAACGAACAATGAACTACAGTATTGTAATTTATTTTTTTCAGGTATTTTACTTCATTGTTTTGAGTAATTTTAAAGATGTTTGTAATAATATTCTATTCATAAACATTCAATACACAAACAAACTCATAAACTCACAGCAAAGAATCTATAATGGAGAATGAAATACATATTTTACTACTAAATATTTGAAAAAGATTATGTTTGTTTTTGTTAATAAAAATATCTATAAATATGACTGTCTCCAAGTCATTAAAAACATTCGTCGTGTTTCTCTCAATAACAAGCATATTCTTTTTTTTTTTTTTCTTGCAATTTTCCTATTCAGTAGTAAAACAAATTCATTAAAAGAAGCATAACATGTTCCCCATACCTTTTCATTAAAACTGCATTTTCTTCTTCAT
>Ga0214542_1009940_pt1 | contig 14315 bp, 7 predicted proteins | sample CNSS1metaG_FD_160096 | JGI IMG/M metagenome (GOLD analysis project Ga0214542, IMG submission 160096) | Root nodule microbial communities from cowpea collected in UCLA plant growth center, Los Angeles, California, USA - CNSS1 | ecosystem: Host-associated > Plants > Roots > Nodule | place: USA...
TACATATTTTTGAACATAATTACATAAAGATTATGATAAGATGAAAAATATAATTGAAATGCAAAATTAGTTTAATGACAAACCAAATAATTAGAATAAATAAAAAATAATATATATATATATATATATATATATGTGGTTATTTAATTAATTAGGAATATTTTAATAATTTAAACGGGGACGGGTAATATGGCGGGGATATATACATCCCCATACCCATCCCCATACCCAATTGAAAAAGTCGGGGATTCCCCATACCCATACCCATACCCAGTCAATGCGGGGATTCCCCGTCAAAACGGGGACGGGTTCGGGGAATACTCACGGGGACGGGTTTATTTGTCATCTCTAAATAGAAGCCAACCTAGATAGATGTCAAACACTCCCCAACATGAGAAGCGTAGGGAACTTAAAGGGAATCCAAAGGCCTATGGGTAAACTCACTTTTTTTCTCTCTCTCATTTCCTATCAAGACTGGTCGACAAAAACAAACCCATCCTTAGGTTGATGAACAATGCAAACAAGCTTTTACAGTACTGAAAACTTTCCTTTTGTCACCACTTGTTTTCAACAAACCTATGTCAAGGGAAGGAATTGCTCTTATACCGCTCGGTGTCAACATGACCTTAATATAAGAAAAATCAAATCAAAAGCCTGTGTATTTCATAAGTTGAGTATTTGAAGACATCGAAACAAGATACTAATTGGTTGAAAAGATAGTGTTAACGTTGGTCATTGCTGCAAGGCGACTATGACCATATTTTCAAAGTCACCAAGTCATTGTTAAGACCGATTGTCCCATTTCCAAGATTCTACGAAGGCCCGATCTTGCTAGTAGGATGGTAGGTTGGTTGGTCAAGTTGTCTAAATTTGGCCCCAAGTTTGAACAAGTCTAATACAAGCGTAATGTTTGACAAATTTCATATTGGAGCTACAAACATGTCCTTTACCACAATTTGTTGTCCAACCTAGCAAGCACAAAGAAGAAATGACGGCTTGACACCATCATCCAACTAACCATTGGTCAACCCACTATGGTGGGGAATGTTTGCATGAACGATGAAATGACAAATGAAGATTGGATGTGCGCTATAAAAACCTGCATAAGAGAGCAAGCAAGGGATATGGATAACCTAAACAAAGGCTTGGTTAGAAAGGAAACTTGATTTGTCATCATCGAGGATGATTTGTATAGAAAAGGGTACTTGGACTCCAACCTAAGTGCATCTCAAGAGATTAAGTTGATTATGTAATGACTAAACTCCACAGTGGAGTATGTGAACTCCATTCGAGACAACGAACACTAGCATGCCAAGTCCTCAAGGTTGGGTATTACTGGTTGACTATCCGAGCTAACTACGCAAGCTTTGTAAGGAAGTGCTTAAGTTGCCAAGAATATTACAATAACATCAATATACTAGGCCAAGAACTAAAAACCATAAGCTCGTCATGACCCTTTTACATGTAGGGAATGGACATTCTAGGACCCTTCCCACTAACCCAAGGATAAAGGAAGTTCTTACTTATCGTTGTTGACTATTTCACGAAGTGGATAGAAGCAAAGTCTTTGACGAGAATAACCACTCAACAAGTACAAAACTTCGTGTGGAAAAGCCTAATTTATATGTTTAACATCCCTCACATTGTTATTACCAACACGAAAGGCAATTCACCGAAAGGCACTAAAGGAATTCTACACGAGTTTGAGGTGACCCAAAACTCCTCTGACAACATCGAAATGCTAGAAAAAGAAGAATACATGTTTACCTCAAGTGGAAGAAACACTGGGAACTCAATTATAATGAACCCTTGACCTTGTACAACTACGACGTATGACCCCTCTAAGGAACCCACCTCTATTTATAGGAAACATCCAAACATGGCAAACTAATAAGTGTGAAAGCCCAATTGTTAGATCAACATCAATCCAAGGGACCAATACATCAACACAACCAAGGTCAATCATGACCATAAACAATTGGACCCTACCTATGCCCAAAATGGGACAAAAGCCAATAACACAAAGCTTAACTCATGTTGATTGCTTTTGACTTTGAACATCATTTATTACTACATGAAACATCACCTAACTTGGGTGTGAAAGTACTTTTCGTAAGTGTTTGCCCCACAAACATTGAGGAGACTAAGAAGACGTAAGAGTCAATGATATTCGAAGAAAGGACGAACAACACAAATGTAAAATAAATGAAATTGTTGGATAATAATAATTATATTTCAAGAAAATTATGGATTAATTTCAGACAATAATATTCAATGAAAACTTTGAAAAATAAACTTATCCAAAATTAAATTACGCATAGAAGACATAAAATATACTATAACATTGAAAAAAGACTTGAACAACACTTATTATGCTTTAAATTTATAATCCCTGGTTTTTGAAATATTAAAAGAAAATTTAAAATTTTATCCCCTCTTTGAACAAAATTTAAACTTGTATCACTAATTTAAAATATTAAACCCTAATTTAAATTTTTAATCCCCTAGTTCATAACATTAACAACATTTAATTTTGAAGCCATGCTCAAATCATTAAAGTTTAATTCATAATGGAAGAATAAAACAAAACAATATCACTTATTCTCCAACATAACAAACTCTTAACTTGATTAATTTTACAAGTATAATCAAGTGTTTGAGGATAATTGATTACGTGATTGTCTCGGTATAATAAAAAAAATGCTTTATCACATAACATAATCCATTAAACATTATTGTTCTATTGTTGTTGAACTTTAGTCTTACATAAATACATACACAAAATATCCACAAGCAAGTCATAAACTACTACTATGTACTTCACACTACCAACCATAAATAAACTAGAATGGAGACGCATGAGTGAAGGGTGAAGCAAATAGTTAAGTATTATTATCGTTAATGTTCTAGCATATGTATATCAGAAATGAATAACTACACTCAAAAAACATTTTGCATTTCTCGTCACTTATCATGTAATAAACAAAAATAAGAAATGGTAGTGAAATCCAACATTTTTTTAAGAGTTAAATATGTTTTTGGTTCCTTAAATTTTAGTGAATTTTAAAATTAGTTTATTTCAAAACTTTAGACCAATTTAGTCTCTCATCTTTCGAAATACGTAGATTTAGTCATTTTAATCAAATTTTTGTTAAGTTTATTTGACATTTCAAACGCATTTCATAATATTATTTGACTTAACATTAAAGCAAAAATGTGTCAAACAATATAAACAACTCAAGTACAAGTATGAAATATGTACGAAACATCAAATAAACCTAATAAAATTTGATTAAAATGACTAAATCCACGTATTTCGAAAGATAAATCAAATACAATCTTGAAATACGTACAAAACATCAAATAAATCTAACAAAATACAAAATTTAATTAAAAGAACTAAATTCATATTTCGGAGGATGAAGGATTAAATTTGTCTAAAATATTAAGATAAACTAATTCTAAAATTCAAAAAAATTGAAGGACAAAAGCATATTTTAACTTAAAAAAAAAAAAGACCAAATTTGTGAAATATCACTAATAAAAGGCCAAAAATTCAATGAAGTGAAAATATTAACCAAAACTGGGCCTCATGCGATTTTAGATATTTAGAAATATTGGACAACGAATAGAAAAAAACCCGCACGGAAAGCAAACGCGTCCTCTCCCGCCATGGCCACAAACACTCATTTCATCCTCACACTCCAACCACGTTACCCTTATTCTCCTTCTTCTTCTTCCTCTTCTTCTTTCCCATTTATTCTAACTAACACCGCTCTCTCTTTCTCTCACCTTCGCTTTGGATCTCTTCCTCTTTCCCTCAATTTCCGTGCCTCCTTCTCCTTCAAGTCCCCTACCTCAACCATTAGCGCATTCTCCGACGCCGAGGAGGACGAAGAAGAGGAAGAAGAGGACGAAGAAGACGATGAAGAAGAAGAAGAAGATGAAGACGACGATGTTGCTGCTGACGAGTACGACGACGTATCCGCTGATGCTTCCGAAGACGACGCCGGTGTGTTCGCTCGCCACGATGGATTCAAGTGGCAGAGAGTCGAGAAGCTCTGCAACGAAGTCAGGGAGTTCGGCGCGGATATCATCGACGTCGAAGAGCTGGCCGCTGTCTACGATTTTCGCATCGATAAGTTTCAGGTTCGTTGAGCGTTTGTTTCTCTTCGTTTCGAGAAATTTCCTCGGATTTGGAACGTGTTTATGAGGTTTTTCTGGTTTGGTTGAGTTTCAGCGGCAGGCGATACTGGCCTTTCTGAGAGGCTCCTCGGTGGTGGTTTCTGCTCCGACGAGCAGCGGGAAGACGCTGATTGCGGAGGCCGCGGCGGTGGCTACGGTGGCTAGGGGACGGCGATTATTCTACACGACGCCGCTCAAGGCGTTGTCCAATCAGAAGTTTCGCGAATTCCGGTGTGCAATGATTAGAATGTGAATTTGATGTGTTTTGCTTTTGTCAGTGTGTATCTGTGGGCAAGAGTTACTGCTATACTGGTTTTGGAAGTTTAATTGTTGCTGGTTTTTGTTGCCGATTTTCAGTGAGACTTTTGGTGACAGTAATGTTGGCCTTCTTACGGGTGATTCTGCTGTGAACAAGGATGCTCAGGTTTTGATTATGACCACGGAGATATTGCGCAACATGTTGTATCAGAGGTACATTGCATTCAAATATGGGGAAATTAGCTATTTCATTACTTGAGTCTTTGCTGTTGTGGTGTAGAAGCGTTTGGGGTTGTGGTTTTGTAATGTGTAGTTTCCAATTTCATTAATAGCTCTTTATCGATGAGGCTGGTGCGAAATACTTAAGAAGTTGAGAAGGTCGTGTTGCACAAGAAATTAGAAGTAATTGCTGCATTATTGTCATGAGCTAGAAGTTTAGTATACAGCTCCAGTGTGTGTGTGTGTGTGTGTGTTTTTTTTTTTACTTTGTTGGTGTTTATTTTAAGCTATCTTATTCCATTTCCAAGCGACATCCCTAGAATACTGTCGTCAGGAATGTGATTGGTGAGTAAATTCTAGAATTTAGTATTCCTAGAAATACTTTTAAAAAGAAGTGGAAGTGGAATGGGATTTAATAGTTAGCACGTAAATAGCTTTCTATATAATCATGAAGTTGCAATATACCCACCCTTTGACGTTGAATATATAAAGTAAAACAAGATGATACTACTTCCATTGGAATCGACAATACCCAACAGTGTTTTTTAAAGCTTATGACAAACTTGGGGATCTAACATTTCAAAGTTCACATTCCTAGTGATGAATTTACAAACCTTGAAACAAACACACTCTAAACTCCTAACCTTGTATTTAACAATTTGATTATGACAATGTCATCGTCATTGTTATTTGTTCCCACCTTAAGTTTTATTATTATCAAATTGATTCTTTAATCCTATCTCCTCTACTTTTTGTTTCATTACTGTCATTTGTATCAATATTTGCAAACAGGAGTAATATTGACTGCTGCTGTTTTTCTTACAGTGTTGGCAATGTTTCTTCTGGAAGTGGACTTGTAAATGTTGATGTGATTGTTTTGGATGAAGTTCATTATCTTAGTGACATATCTCGGGGTACAGTCTGGGAGGAGATTGTAAGCATGATTTATTGTATTTGCATGTTACATAACTTGCTCAACTTTTCTTATTTGTTCGTGCATGTTTGGACTAAATCTGCAGGTTATTTATTGCCCAAAAGTAGTTCAACTAATTTGCCTGTCAGCAACTGTTGCAAATCCAGATGAGTTGGCTGGGTGGATTGGTCAGGTATTCAGATTGTGCTGTTGATTTCTATTAAAGTCGCAAAATGCACTGTGCTGACTTTTCTCTCTCGTAAAATCAACCAGTATTAAACTTGATCGATTAATCTAGTTCCACTGCTCCGTGAAATGTAGTACTTCTCTTAAAGAAGAAAACCAATTATTGTAAGATAAGTGTTAAATATAGAGAAAAATTGTATAGGATTAATCTTCCTTGTGTCTAAAATACACATAAGGTGAATATATTTATAGTAAAGAGTGATACAAGTATAAATGAAAACCATACATAAATATGGTAAATGGAAGATATTGTTACAAACAATATCTACCAATATCAAACAATAACTATGTTTCCCTAATAAATAATAGACGGTGTGTTTCCCTAATTAACATAAAACGCAATATAGCTAACAATAAGAAATAGATCAGAAGAGAACCAATTACAATGCATAATATATGAATGAATGTAATCGGAATGAAACTTACAATTTAGCTAAAAATATCCGTGCCTACAATCTAGGAGAACTATGTGTTAATTTTGTTGAAACATCTAGATTATGGATGGCATTGTATTTTTCTTATGTATTTGTACTGTATTTAATAAAATGCCATGCTTCAAGAGGGGAGTGGAAACTTGCTTAAATTTGATAAGTGTCAAGCATATAACATCATTTTCTCCATAAAGCTTTTGTTACCATCGAAGTTTTTCTTCTGTTCTATGGCATGGGAGATTTTTCACAATTTAGTTGGAAACATCTATAAGTTTTAATTGTAGATAATTCATTTGAAAGTTTCCCTGACCGAACATTGTTTTTAAGGAATTTTATAGAGTTTATCATGTTGATGGACTTCCGGACAGTTTGGGATATGTAACAGAGATTAAATGCTTGAAATTGCTTATATTCTATCCTTTTTTCAAGCACAGGATCCTGAACTCTGCTATTAATGTGAGGCTTGTTATTCAACTTTATTTATCAGATTTTTTTTTTTCATACTATATTTAAGGAGAAAGAAGTAGATTACATAAATTACGTCATTTTATGTAAAATTACCTCCCTTTAGGTTTTGTATGATTTACATAAATCATTTCTATAATTATGGTTACATTTTGTATGATTTAAGTGTATCATAGGTATCTTGTTTTGTACTATTGCATCTTCCCTGATTGATGGAACTGTATCTAGTGAAAGAATTCAAATAGCAAATTAAATATAGTTTTCTTTGTAACCTCTGCAAAATGTTTTGGCTTTCAGATTCATGGTAAAACTGAATTGGTAACATCCTCAAAACGCCCAGTTCCATTGACTTGGCATTTCTCTATGAAGAATTCCTTATTTCCACTTCTTGATGAGAAAGGAACGCACATGAACAGGTGCTATCTGGGGTCCTCATTGCATTTATTCAGTTTAGTTATGTGTTACATATTTTCTACATCAGTAAAAGCCTTTTTTATTGGTAAACTTTACTACTTGTTTTTATTTTACAACATAAGAATTTCATGATAATCGGTATTGCTAATGGCCTAAGAGTCAAACTTGTTGGAAGTGGGTGTCTGGCTGTTATACTTCCTGTCTTTTAGGTGTGTACAAGTTTTCATATTGGACCTACTATTGGTTGGTTTCTAAAAACCAATTTATGCAGCAAAAAGAATCAAATTTCGTTATTTATGAGCACCAATTGCTTGTTTGGTTTGGCGTTTGAAAACACAGATCCATGTTTTGGATGTGAAAAAATAAAGTTACTTAAAGTAGTTTCATTTGGTTATGGGTAGAGGATTCACGTTTGACTTGATCTTATGGGAAACCAAACATGCACCCAGTGAACTTTTTTTCTATTTCCACATAATACTCCCCCTAACATATGGGTAGGATGGAGGATGACGGGTTATGAGATAAAACTAATTATTCGACACTGAAATTTAAATAATTGAATTGTGGGTGCTGATCATGTCCAAAGGTGATTATTCCAAGTATTTTCTGGCCCACAATGACACTTATTGTCAATATAGATGGGGCTGACACATAATGGTAAGAGGCTTGAATTAGCATGAAATATGATTTGGCTGCTCTGAAGTGCAGGAGTATAATGCATAGTGTCCTTCCGTGACAGTTGCTGACAAGGTGAACTGATTGAATTTTGATCTATTAATAAGGCAAGGGATGATATCCATGAGTTATTTTTAAATAAAAGCCTACTACTGTATCCAATTTAGGTTAGTACTGTGTTGTTAATTAGGGATTGATCAAGCAATGTTGTGGACTGCGGCACTGATTGTTGTAGCATCAATGTTCTTATAGAATTTTTTAAGCAAGCAATACATCAGTAGTGGGGGTGCCCTACAGCAATAGCTTTGGTTGCATAATTCGTACTGGTGGTGATGATGATTTATTGATTGTGGTAGTTATTTATGTTTTTGATATGATCAAAATGAGAACACTAACATAATGATAACTGCAAGAGTTCTACTGAATTAGTGAATAGGTGTTTTATAGTGAATATACAAGTATCAAGTCTTCTTTCAAAACGAAAATGTGAAGATATCATTATTCTGATAATATAGATTGCAACAAAATAAAGTACTATGGATTATTTATTATTTAGCAACTTTGAACAAGCAAATACCAAAGATTGTCATCTTATTTTATTTACTTAATCGAATAAAAATGGAAATTTAGTTTCTTCTTTTATTTAAAGCAGGAAGCTGTCATTCAATTATTTACAACTTCAAGCTGCAGGAGCTAAACCTTACAAAGATGATTGGTCTCGAAAAAGGAACTCTCGGAAACGTGGAACACGCTTTAGCTATGATAGTGATGATAACATGTTTGAACAACGTTCTCTTTCAAAGAATGACATAAATGCCATACGTCGATCACAAGTAAGGCATCTGAATCAAATTTTCCTTACACTCCGTACCCTATGATTGTATTGAACATCTGTTCCTTGTCTTTCACAACTTACTATCTTCATGTTTAAATGGCGGGAGGGGGACAAATTGGCTACTTTTTATGTATCCAATAATCTTTCGTGAATATTGGAGACACAATCTGGTTGTGATACACACTTTGGCTAAAAGCACTCTTATTTTGTTGAATAAATAAGAAGATTGATGTATTTTGTATTTATAATAATGTGCATACATTCTTATGGAGTGTGTTCTTACTCTTTTTCAGGTTCCTCAAGTAATTGATACATTATGGCAACTTCAGTCCAGGGATATGCTGCCAGCCATTTGGTTTATTTTTAGCAGGAAGGGTTGTGATGCAGCTGTGCAATATCTTGAAAATTGCAAACTTTTAGATGAGTGTGAATCAACTGAGGTCGAACTAGCCTTGAAGAAGTTCCGCAAGCAGTATCCTGATGCTGTCAGAGACTCAGCTGTAAGAGGACTTTTGCAAGGGGTTGCCGCACATCATGCTGGATGTCTACCTTTGTGGAAGGCATTCATAGAAGAGCTGTTTCAAAGAGGACTTATTAAAGTTGTTTTTGCTACAGAAACCCTGGCTGCTGGAATCAATATGCCTGCCAGAACAGCTGTTATTTCATCTCTCAGCAAAAGGGGTGACAGCGGGCGTATACCATTAAGCTCAAATGAACTGCTTCAGATGGCTGGGCGTGCTGGACGCAGAGGCATTGATGAAAGTGGTCATGTAGTTCTCATCCAAACCACTAATGAAGGTGCTGAGGAGGGCTGCAAAGTTCTGTTTGCTGGACTAGAGCCTCTAGTGTCACAGTTTACTGCTTCATATGGAATGGTTTTGAATCTTCTTGCTGGTGTGAAAGCCATTCAATGGTCAAATGAATCAGGTAACATGAAACCTTCCACGGGAAGAACTTTGGAAGAAGCTAGGAAATTAGTTGAGCAGAGTTTTGGGAATTATGTTAGTAGCAATGTAATGCTGGCTGCTAAAGAGGAACTTAATAAAATTGAGAAAGAAATCGAGTTGCTTATGTCAGAAACTACTGATGAAGCTATAGATAGAAAAACCAGGAAGGCCTTAGCACCACGGCAATACAAGGAAATTGCAGAATTACTGGAAGATTTAAGATCAGAAAAGCGTGTTCGGACTAAGTTGCGCAAACAGGTGGAAGCAAAGAGAATGTCTGCCCTGAAACCTTTGTTGGAGGAGACAGAAAGTGGACATTTGCCATTTTTATGCTTGCAGTATAGAGATGCTGAAGGAGTTGAACATTCAATTCCTGCTGTGTTTTTGGGGAAGGTTGACTCCCTTAATGCTTCTAAACTCAAAACTATGATTTCTTCTGTTGATTCTTTTGCATTGAATTTAGCAGAAGCAGAGCCAAGTGTTGCAGATTCTGCACTGAATAAAGATATTAAACCTTCATACCATGTGGCTCTTGGTTCAGATAACACTTGGTATCTATTTACGGAAAAGTGGATTAAGACAGTATATGGGACAGGCTTTCCTAATGTTCCATTGGCTCAAGGGGATGCTCGACCTCGAGAAATTATGAGCACTCTCCTTGATAACGGTGATATGAATTGGGATAAGCTTTCTCAATCTGAGCATGGTGGTTTATGGTTCATGGAAGGATCTCTTGATACATGGTCTTGGAGCTTGAATGTTCCTGTTTTGAGTAGCTTGTCGGAAAATGACGAGCTACTACTGAAGTCTCAAGATTACAAAGATGCCATTGAATGTTACAAAGATCAAAGAAATAAAGTTTCACGGTTGAAGAAAAAGATATCTCGTAGTGAAGGCTATAAAGAATATTTTAAAATTACAGACACAGTCAAGTTTGTTGAGGAGAAAATCAAGCGCCTGAAGAATAGATCTAAACGTTTGATTAATAGGATTGAACAGATTGAACCCTCAGGTTGGAAGGAGTTTATGCAGGTTAGCAATGTCATTCATGAAATCAGGGCTTTAGATATTAATACACATGTCATATTTCCACTTGGTGAAACCGCTGGTGCAATTCGAGGAGAAAATGAGCTATGGCTTGCGATGGTTCTTCGCAATAAAATTTTACTAGATCTAAAACCTGCGCAGCTCGCTGCAGTGTGCGCAAGTTTGGTGTCCGTGGGTATCAAAGTTCGACCCTGGAAAAATAACAGTTACATTTATGAGCCTTCTGCAACTGTAACGAAGTTCATAACATTATTAGATGAACAAAGAAATGCCTTATTGGCATTGCAGGACAAACATGGGGTGACAATCTCTTGCTGTTTGGATAACCAGTTTTGCGGCATGGTTGAGGCCTGGGCTTCTGGGTTGACATGGAGAGAAATAATGATGGACTGTGCAATGGATGATGGCGATTTAGCTCGTCTCCTTCGCCGGACCATTGATCTGTTAGTTCAGATTCCAAAGTTGCCAGACATTGATCCATTGTTGCAGCGCAATGCAAAGGCTGCTTCTGCTGTTATGGACCGGCCTCCAATAAGTGAACTTGTGGGGTAATTTTTCTGTCTCTAACCATTTGTTTGTAGGTTTTGTATAATTAATTTTCAGCAATGCTTTTATGATGTTATCATCATCATTAATATTATTATTAACAAATATTTAAGAGAAAGGAAATTGCTCCATTCCAATGTAAATCGAACCCAAACTGGTTTTCGCTTGGGCTAATTCTTATTGGCATGATGATATCATTGCTATTAAAAGTACGTCAATTTACAACATTATATTAAATTAAAATTTGTATCCTTCAGATATATACGTAGTTTTTATTTGTATGATATTAATTGTTAATATATTTCAATTAAAAATATTAAGCTATGATGTTCTTTTATAACGTATGTGTCTTTTTCTGTAATTCTGCTATAATGAAAAACAATTAATAAATAAATCATATTTATCATCTGTCGCAATAGGATTCTTGATAAATATTTTAAAATTATAAAATGGCAATAATAGTAAATTGATTGTAGATGAAATTATGTAAAAACTTTATTTATTAAATATTTACTTGATATCAGTTAGTTGGTCTTTATAGCGTCCTTCTGCCATCGCTATATTGGTCTTAAGTTCGTCAACTCGGGTAGACAATTCTTTCAATTCAGGGCATTCTTAAAATTTAAGTTTGTAAGTATTAGAATAAAATTTAACTCAATAGTGTAAGATAATTTTATATTGATATTTAATCACCAGAGCATTTTCAATTAAAGATGTTTATATTAGTTATTTATAAACAAAAAGGCTATTTTAATGTGGATTTTTTATACATGAGCTTTTAAATTTAATGAGATTTTTTAATTTTAAGCAATTTATTATGAGACTTTGTGGGATTTTTTATTTTTAAACATTTCCATTGAAGATGTTACGGTGATTTATATGACTTTATGCTTCGTTTAATTTGTGGAAGTAGAAGACAGGAATGAAAATATAGTGATTGATTGAATTGTTTGATACCGAATAAGGATTCAAATATACGCAAATTAAAGAAAAACGTGTACCATAAATGGAAAAAATATTCTAAATAAAAGTAATCATGATAAAACATAAAAAGGTTTCTTCTATTTTTTTCTCCAATTTGAGAGAAAATAAATTTGCACAGATCCCTTCAATTTTTCTTTCCACTCTTATTGTTACTTGAACCAAATGAGGACAAATACACGAGTCTTTTCTCCTCTTAAATTACTGTGATACTTATTTTTATGTTTATTTAGTTTAATCTCTTTTTCTTTTAAAATTAGTTTAATCATTTATGCTTTTAAAGTGGTCAAATTCAGGTGTCTATTCTTTTTCCTCTTATGGTTTTCAATTATACTTCCTTCTTTTTCCCTCTCAACTTCTTTTCCGCCCCCACATATCCAACCTCCTTCCTCTTTGGTGCTCTCTCTATCATTTACTTGTCCATTCTTTCTTCAACAACAAATCATGACATAAAAAATACTTCAATATCATAAATAGAAAAAAGAGGAAACTTCATTTCTCAAACAATATTACTTAGTCCGAGGAAGACAGATTAAGTTGGAGCCACGTGTAAGGTTTCATATTTAAAGCAAAACTTTCACTTTTGTTTTCGGCAAAGAAAAGAAGGCAAAAAGAGAATCGAATGAATGAAGAAGCAATACCAACAAAGAAAAAAGATCAAAAGTTGAGTGTGGGTTATAGGTGAAGTGATGCAGACGGAAGGGAAACAAGACAGCGAACTGAAGTGGAGAAAGAAGATTGAGGGTGGAACTAAGATTTTATGATTTGAAATATTAACCAAATTAAATTTAAACATATGGAAGACACATTTTAAACCATTTTAAAATGGAAAATACTAAATTAATCTGAACAAACGAAGACCAGATCGAATAAATTGTAAAACATAAAAAATCATTTATATAATTTGGTCTCAATTTTGATTTCTCTCTTTTTTCCCCTCTAATCAAATAATACTTCAAAACAATTATAGTAAAATTAATAACTTATCATGATTTATTGATAATAACTTATTTCATTATTACAATTTATATAAAATATAAAAAAATTGAACTTATTTTTTAAATCTGGTTTTTCGATAAACTTTATCTGCACATAACAGCAAATGCCAAGAATTGTATAAAAGAAATTGCAAGTTTGGCTGCGTCTGACACACTTCAGTCACTTTCAATAAAACTCACTCTTAAAATATTATTCATTTTTTTAATTTAAAATATACTGTATAATGTAATGTTGTAGGTTGTGTTATGAATCCAGACGTGAATCTAAATTTTATATTGGTTAATAAAGTACTATATAAGAATAAAGACTCATAAATTTATTGTCTTAATATTTTGGATCGAGAGTGGTGACAATATCTTATATGGTTGAGTTCAGGTCTTATTGATATTTGTTCTTCCTAGTAAATTCCCTCAATGTAAACCTAACAAGTGAAATCAGAGTCGATGGTTAAATAAACCAAGGAGTACTTGTGATTGAAAATTTTATAAAAATAGTATTAGAGCTGATGGTTAAACCCGACTCACTAAATCTCGTCCTTATATTTAACAAATAATATCAAAACCGATAGTGAAAATCGCCTCAAACAAATACATATCTATGTATCAAAAATCTTACTAACAATCTTCCTAGCAGATATTATATTTTTCTGGTAAACCCCGTCCTTGGACCCCTAAGAGATTGCATATGTATAATTTTAGTTTAAGACAGCTAATAGCATAGCATCTCATGCTTTATCATCATTTCGGCAAGTTCTACAATATTACTATTAGTGCGCTTAAAATTTTCCAACAACTTTTCTCTCCAATTATATTGAAACTACAAAAACATTGTCTCTTAAAATATTACAAGGAATTCTAAAAAAAAAACATAAAGAATAATTTTAAATGAAAGCGGAAAAAGTTTGGATGGTAATAAAAATAATCACTAAGAAAAAACAATTATGTAAAAAGGGCAAATACATATTACTTGCTATAAGTGTGATATATATATATATATATATATATATATATATATATATGTGGTTATTTAATTAATTAGGAATATTTTAATAATTTAAATGGGGACGGGTAATATGGCGGGGATATGTACATCCCCATACCCATCCCCATACCCAATTGAAAAAGTCGGGGATTCCCCATACCCATACCCATACC
>Ga0214542_1009941_pt1 | contig 14314 bp, 15 predicted proteins | sample CNSS1metaG_FD_160096 | JGI IMG/M metagenome (GOLD analysis project Ga0214542, IMG submission 160096) | Root nodule microbial communities from cowpea collected in UCLA plant growth center, Los Angeles, California, USA - CNSS1 | ecosystem: Host-associated > Plants > Roots > Nodule | place: USA...
ACGGAAATTGAGAAGATGTTCTATGAAATTCAAGTAGAATGAACTTGATTATGATCTAGAATCAAGCATGAATCATAGAAGAACATCTAGAACACACAAAAGCAAGAATCCAATCGGTGAAATGGATCAAAAACAGTGAGAACATGCCTTACACATCCACAAGCATCACTTTGATGTTCATTGCTCTTTTGTGTGATGTAGGACTTGGTTCTCATCAAGAAAATGCAGAAAATAGCAAATGAAACGAAAATGGAGATGAAACAAAACACTTAAACATGACTTAAGACAAAACACAAGATGATAAACTAAAAATAAATGGAAACCACCGAATGAAAATGAAGAACACATACTAGGAAGCAAAGAAAATGTTGCTGGAAAAATAAATGGAACTTAAGAACAAATGAGAACCAAAAATCATGGAGATCTACCATTTGAATCCATGGAATTCATGTAGACTCGTAGATGTTCGGTTGATTTGAAGGAAACTTGAAGAAAACTCAAAGAAAATGGAAGAACAACACAAAAAATGAAATAACACAAAGAAAAATGGATGAACAACACAAAAATTGAAAGAAAAACCACAAGGAAGATGAACTTATCTCTTGATGTCAAGCTTGATCAACCAAGGCTCTGGATACCACATGATGAGTCCATCTTCAATAGTAAGGAAGCCAAAGAGAAGCCATGCGGAATTGATGAGGCTTCCATGGAGAAGGATGAAGGTGCGAAAGCTAGAAGATGAGAGGAGAAATGATGCGACAATGGTGTTTGGAGAAGCTCTCAAGTGAGGTTGGGCCAACACTCAAGGAAGAGGGCTAGAGGAAACCAAGGAGGAGAACTCTAGCCTAAGTTGATTCGCAAAAAGAGAGGAGTCTGGAGTCATCTCAACAGAATTTCTCTACTATATTCATGAATGAAAATACATGGGTCTTAAGCTCCCTATTTATAGGCTAAAATGAGACCAATGAGTCTCCAAAAAGTGGAGGGAAAAAGGAGTCTAGAAAGTTGAATTTTGGAGCCAAAAAAGAGCATGTGGGAGGTGTGACTTGCAACCTAAGCAAGTCACACTTGTCTTGCCATGGGAAGCTAACTCTCATCCTTGGAGAGCAAGTTTGAGAAGCCTCTAGGCTTTTCTAGAGTAGACACACTACTCTTGGCCCATTTGGCCCAATTCCCCTTTTTGGTCCAAAAGTACTTCTAAAGCCCAATTTCCTCTAAGGCCCAATACATGGCCCAAAGAAAACCCTATTCTATTGGGCCCAAAATACAAAGCCCATAATAAAATCCTAATCTAGTATTTACAAGCAAAGTGTCCTAGGCTAGGTCTTCACATCTTCCTTGGCCCATGTGAAGTTCATCTTAGGCCTTGCATGCGCATTTAAGCCCCATTCCTCTTGTATTCTCCTAGCCATGGCTCTTGTTGTTCGTCCCTTGGTTAGAGGCATCTCATCATCCCCTCCCTCTTTAGAAGGATTTGTCCTCAAATCTGAAATTTCTGCTTCATCATCTGTACCACACAAATATTGGGCTGACTCTCTTTGCACGTCCAACTAGCTTAAGCAAGCTGCTAGATACAATGAATCCACACTAAGAACATTAGTAGGCTGCTGGCAGATATTGTAGTCTAGGCCCAAATACACTACATAATAAGCCCATTTATTAGACTGAAATTAAATCATTCAAAAATATGTATTTATTTAATGACAAAGAAAAAACTAAATTGGCCAGGCCATTGGCCCAAGCTGTAAAGCCCTATAGTGTGATATTCATTAGTAGAGGACTAGGATGTCTTTGAATCCTTGCTCTAAACTTTCTCTCTCTCTTCTTTCTCTTTCTCTTTCTCTCTCTCTTCTTTCCCTCTCTTTCCTTTCTTTTTCTCTCTCATTTTGTTTCTCCTTTCTTTCTTACTTTTTTTACGTAACAACTTCTTCTCTTACGTTATATATAAGCCTATGCATGTGCTAATTTTTAAAATCATCATTAGATACATTAATGAAGAGATAATGCTTATCTCTTCATCTTATCTTGTTCTTTTTTTAATCTTTTCTTCTTATCTTCTCTTCTTATCTCCTTATCTCTTTAGAAAGTTTTTTTAATACACACACCTATTTAATAATATTTTAATTTATTTTTATCTATTACTTTTTTTAATATATATATATATATATATATATATATATTAGTTTTGTTTTCTTATTGTTATTTTCAATAAGTAAAAATTACATCATGATAAAATATATTTTTAATGTTTAAACTACATCATAATAAAATACGAAACATTAGTAAAACTAGAAGATTTTATAAGTGTTTTATTTAAAATAAATAATATAGTTTATTAAAAATAGCGATGTTACATTTCTCCCCTCCTTTTAGGAATTTCGTCCCCGAAATTCACGTGGTTGTAAAAAGATGGGGATACATCTCTCTCATATTACTTTCTAATTCCCAAGTTGCATCACCTTCATTTTGTTGATTCCACACTACCTTTACCAAAGGTATGTCCTTTTCCTGAAGTTGTTTAATCCTTTGATCTTCAATCCTTAAAGGAAGCACATCATAGGTAAGGTTTTCTCGTATTTAAGAAGTTGAGACACATAAAAAACATTGTGAAGTTTTGAAAGGTTTGGTGGTAAAGCAATTTGGTATGCGACAAAACCAATTCTTTTAAGGATTTGATAAGGACCGATGAATTTGGGTGTAAGTTTTCTAGATTTGAGAGCTCTACCAACCCCAGTTACAGGTGTAACTTTCAAGAAAACATGATCTCTTTCTTCAAACTCAAGGGGTTTCCTTCGTTTGTCATAGTAACTCTTTTGCCTATCTTGAGAAGTTTTCATATTTTCCCTGATCATTTTAATCCTCTCAGTTGCTTGTTGAATTATCTCAGGACCCAAAACTAAGGAATTTCCATTCTCATACCAACACAATGGGGTTCTACATCTTCTCCCATATAGAGCCTCATATGGAGCCATTCCTATGCTTGAGTGGAAACTATTGTTATAAGTGAACTCTATAAGTGGTAGAAATTTCTCCCAACCTTCAGTTTGTTCTAAAACACAAGCTCTCAACAAGTCTTCTAAAGATTGGATAGTCCTTTCTGATTGTCCATCAGTTTGAGGGTGATAAGCTGAATTGAGCTTAACTTTTGTTCCCATGGCTTTTTGTAAGCTATCCTAAAATCTAGATGTGAAACGAGGGTCTCTATCAGAAATTATACTAGAAGGTACTCCATGTAGCTTGATAATTTCTGTTATGTACAAATGAGCTAACTTTTTTAAAGAAAATCTAATATTAATAGGTAGAAAGTGAGCAGATTTTGTTAATCTATCTACAATGACCCAAATTGCATCATGACCAGACACAATATTTGGTAAACCTGTAACAAAATCCATGGATATGCTTTCCCATTTCCATTCTGGAACATCTAAGGATTGTAGTTCCCCACAAGTCTTTCTATGTTCAACTTTTGTTTTCTAAGACACTAGACAACGTGCGACGAACTCCACTACTACTTTCTTCATCCCAAACCACCAAAACATTTTCTTCAAGTCATGATACACCTTTGTAACACCTGGATGAATACTTAAGCTACTTTTATGAGCTTCCTCAATTATAAGCTTTCTCAACTCTTCTTTTGCAGGTATGCAAATTCTATCTCTAAACTTGATGATTCCATTTGAATCCTTGTGGAATTCAGATTCCTTTCCTTCAACTTTTGGTATCAACTTTTTTTGTAAAAATTGATCTCTTTCTTGACCTCTCTTTATTTCTTTTAAGAATTCACTTGATATTTTTAACATTCCTAAACATATGCTATTGGATCTAAGCTTTACAGCTAAGTTCAAGTCTCTGAATGATTCTATCAGATCCAATTCCTTCACCATCATCATGGATGCATGTATAGACTTTTAACTCAAAGCATCCACAACAACATTTGCTTTCTCAGGGTGATATTGCAGCTCAAAGTCGTAATCCTCAAGAAATTCCATCCATCTACGTTGTCTCATGTTTACTTCTTTCTAATCAAAAAGGTACTTCAGACTTTTATGGTCATTAAAACCTTCAAACCTTGCTCCATACAAGTAATGTTTCCATATTTTCAATGCAAACACCACTACAGCTAATTCCAAATCATGTGTAGGATAATTAAGCTCATGTTGTTTGAGCTGTCGTGAAGCATAAGCTGCAACTTTTCTTTCTTGCATCAACACACATCCTAATCCTTGCCTGCATGCATCACAATATACCTCAAAAATTTTTGTAGGGTCAGGAAGGATTAAAACAGGTACAAATGTTAATTTTTTCTTCAACTCTTGAAAACTAACTCACATGCTTCATTCCATTCGAAAGGTTGTCCCTTACGTGTTAACTTAGTCAAAGGCAATGCTAATTTAGAAAATCCTTCTATGAATTTTCTATAGTAGCCTGCCAATCCTAAGAAACTACGTATTTCTGTGATATTCTTTGGTTGTTCCCAAAGCAATACTGCTTGAACCTTTTAGGGGTCAACTGCAATGCCATTTTGTGATATCACTTGTCCCAAAAATTGAACTTCTTTCAACTAGAATTCACACTTTGACCACTTTCCATACAATTGTCTCTCTCTCAGAATTCGTAACACAATCCTCAAATGTCTTTCATGTTCTTCATGATTTTTGAAATAAATTAAAATGTCATCAATGAAAACAACCACAAATTTATCCAAAAGTTCATGAAAAATACGGTTCATATAATCCATGAAAATGGCAGGAGCATTGGTCACACCAAAAGGCATTACCAAGTACTCATAATGATCGTATCTTGTCTTAAATGCTGTCTTTTGAATATCTTCCGCCTTAACTCGAATTTGATGATAGCCAGATTTTAAGTCAATTTTGGAATACACCAAAGCTCCTCTCAATTGATCCATCAAATCATCAATCTTTGGTAGAGGGTATTTGTTCTTAATGATGATTTTGTTAAGCTGAAGATAATCCACACATAACATCATAATGCCATCTTTTTTCTTAACTAACAATATTGGTGCACCCCAGGGGGGAAACACTAGGTCTGATGAATTATTTATCCAACAATTCTTCTATTTGTTTTTTCAACTCTACTAACTCTAGAGGTGACATCCTGTAAGGGGCTACAGACACAGGTCTTGATCCTGGTACCAAGTCTATAGTGAATTCTATTTCTCTTTGTGGGGGTAACCCAAGAACATCCTCAGGGAAAACATCAAGATACTCGCAAACAACAGGAAACTTATTAATGTTTGGAATTTCCTTGACTTTTAAAGAAGTTAAGATCATGTATAGTTGAGATCCTTTTGGGATTTCATTGTGGTTGGTAGTACTCTCTTTTAATTCTTTTGAGTCAAAAACTTCACCTATGTGTGATTCAAAAATTAAAGTCTTATCGTGACAGTTTAGGAGAACACGGTTGGAATATAACCAGTCCATCCCAAGAATAATATCCAAATGAGGCAAGGGTAGACATATAAGATTTACAGAAAAGTTTCTATTGCCTATACAAATATGACAATTTGTGCATCCAAATGAAGTGGTGATTGGAACATTGGTAGGAGTAGACACAATTAAATCATATGGCAATAAGGAGATAGGTAACTTTAAATGTTTGACATATTCATGTGATATGAAAGAATGAGTAGAACCTGAATCATATAGTACATTAACGAGGTGACCATTTATGATACATTTACCTTGGATTAGATCTTCAGATTGAACAGCTTCAGTATCATTCATTGTGAAGACTCTTCTGGTTGTCTTTGGTCTTCCAAATTTATTCTTTCTTCTATTGATGCTTCCCCCACTTCCTTGCTCCTTAATTAACTCTTTGCATTGATTACGATAATGACCCAAATTCCCACAATTGAAGGAAGTTATAGTCCTTATGGTGCAGTTTCTTGACAGATGAGGTCCTCTACAGTGGAAACATTTGATATGGTTGGTTATGCCTGAATTATTGGCAGGAGAGGAATGTTTTTGTCCTGAAGAATTCCAAGAAGCATGAGATGGACGTTGGTAGGGTTTCTTATTATTAAAATCATTTCTTTTGTGCCTCAAAGGCCCTCCTTGCCTCCATTGAGTTTGCCTTGCCTTAGTATCATCCTCATAAATCCTGCAACGGTTTACAAGAGTAGGAAAGGAAGAAATCTCTAAATAACCAATCGCTTGTTTAATATTAGGTCTTAGTCCACTTTCAAACTTGGAACAACGGGAACGTTCATCAATTCTATCATGAAACTAATGGCAAAACTTTGACAACTCGTCAAACTTTGCTGCATATTCTCCTACACACATGGCTCCTTGACGGTGATTAAGGAATTCAACTTCCTTCCTCCTTTGAAGATCCTCTAGAAAATATTTTTCCAGAAACTTTTGCTTGAAGGCTTCCCAAGTAATTTGTCTCTTTTCATCCTCCAATTCTTGTTTTGTAAATCTCCACCAGTTTTCAACTTCTTCAACGAGCATAAATGTAGCAAATGTGACTCTATTTGCATTCACACACGTCATTGCAATGAAAATTTTCTCAATTTCTGTTATCCATGATTGAGCACCTTTAGGATTAAATCCTCCTTTATGTGGATTGATCCTGCAGAAGGTTTCTAATCCTTGATTTTCCATGGGTTCAACATTTTGTTTTCGGCTCATATTTTCCAGGACAATTGTCATTCTTTCCAATAATTCATTAGTAATGTTTGGTCCGTTATCCATCTTTTCCTGAAAGAATGAACAATTTCCTTAGTTTTCTTTATAATTTTTTTTAACTACTGTTAAAACTTATCCTTACTACAAGTATTAATTGTTGTTATTATTTACTTTTATTAGTCTACTTATCTTGCATTTCTCTTTTACAAGAAAAATGTAAGAACAAACAACTTGCACCTCTACTTACTAGTAGAGACTACAAACATGGAAGACACCATACTTAAGGTCTTGACAGAAGGAACTACTCTGATACCACTAAATGTGACGCCCGGACTACTATATTAAATAATTATTATTTGATAAAAATATATGGAATTAATTTTTTTTTACCATAATATTTTCCTTGAGAGAACATTAATAATAACATGACTTCATATTCTTATATATATATATATATATATATATATATATATATATATATATAGTTTACATCTTTGTAATTGTTCATGAAATATTACAAAAATATATATTTGTATAATATTAAGAGTCATACATCAAAATAGAAGATTATTTATATTTTTAATATCTCCTAAAGATATTAACAGAAATTATCCATGAGTCAATCTTCAGAAGATCCACCAATAATATCCCGAACAACTCTCATTGAGCATGTCCCTCTTCTGTACATGCAACAAGTACATATGAAAGAAAAATTATGAAAGGAGTGAGGTCTTTATAAGCCTTAAATATCAATCTTAATAAACTTAACAAACAATACAAACATTGGGGGTCTAGATTTGGACCTACAAGCACAAAACTTGATCTTGTTTTACCAGATATATGGATCCATATTCCACTTCAGATGATTCATTATGAACATCAAAAGTTACTTTGGGAAGTGATTAGGTAGTTGAGTATTTCTCATAAAACATTGGTACAATCATAATTATTTCTCTGTCGAGAATATTAGCCATTTATTGGCCCACAAAAGAGATATATACTCACTACCTAACCTTGGCGATGCCGAGCATGTATCGAATAGTCTCGAGTTTGGCCTATGAATATCTTAGTCTAGTGCGCTATTCTGAACTATCCAGATATTCACCTACTTGGTAAAACTTCCTTAGACCCCACCATGGTCCCTGCCTTTCATCCCGTAGTGTACCAAACTATGACTTCCTAAATACAAACACTCTGACAGTGGTTTAATCTCAAGTTATTGAAACCAGACTTAACTCTTACTTAACTAACATACTCTTGGATATTTTAAAAGGTCATAAAATGTGATGACTAGCAAATCATGTCATTGTATAAACTATACACAAAGAATATAAAATAACAATAAAATGTACATGTAATTTTCTTCTATCTAAGCGCACTGAATAAAATAATATTTACTTTTATTTTACATTTATTTATTTATTAATTATAAAATAATAATAAAATAATAATCAAAGCAAGAACTTTCAATAAATAACAAGATAAGGATTAGAATATTATAAATAAATATAATAACAAAAATATAAATTAAACAGGACCAATGTGTAACTGGAGATATATTAAATGAAATAAATAAACAGGACCAATGCATAACTGGAGATAAATTACATCAAATGAATAAACAGGACCAGTACATAACTGAAGATTAAATAAAATCAATAAACAGGACCAATATATAACTGGAGATAAATTAAATAAAATAAATAAATAGGACCAATACATAACTGGACATTAAATAAAGTAAATAAGCAGGACCAATACATAACTGGAGATAAATTAAATAAAATAAATAAACAGGACCAGTGTATAACTAGAGATTAAATTAAATGAAATAAATAAATAGGGCCAATACATAACTGAAGATTAAATAAAATAAATAAATAGGACCAATGCATAACTGGAGATAAATTAAATAAAATAAATAAACAGGACCAATGCATAACTAGAGATTAAATAAAATAAATAAACAGGACATGTACATAACTAGAGATAATTTAAATAAATATAAGAGGATAATAAATTTGAATAAGTTAAATGGAAGTAAATAGAATAATATATGATTCAAAAATAAGTAAAGGATTAATATAAAACCCATGAGTTTATCAAGATTAACATAAAAGAGCTTAACCTCACTCCCGCTTACCTTATTGATTGAAGGACACACTGATAATATTTGTAGAGGACTAGGATCTCTTTGAATCTTTGCTCTTTCTTTCTCTTTCTCTTTCTCTCTCTCTTCTTTCCCTATCTCTCCTTTCTTTCTCTTTCTCTCTCTCTTCTTTCCCTATCTCTCCTTTCTTTCTCTCTCTCTCCTTTTCTTTGTCCTTTTCTTTCTTACTTTTTTTTACGTAACAACTTCTTCTCTAACTATATATATAAGCATGTGCATGTGCTAATTTTAAAAATCATCATTACATACATTAATGAAGAGATAATGCTTATCTCTTCATCTTATCTTTTTTTTTTCCTTTTCTTCTTATCTTCTCTTCTTATCTTCTTATCTCTTTAGAAGATTTTTTTAATACACACACCTATTTAATAATATTTTAATTAATATATTTTTATGTAATATTTTTTTAATATATATATATATATATATATTATTAGTTTTGTTTTCTTATTGTTATTTTCAATAAGTGAAAATTACATCATGATAAAATATATTTTTAATGTTTAAAGTACATCATAATAAAATACGAAACATTAGTAAAACTAGAAGATTTTATAAGTGTTTTATTTAAAATAAATAATACAGTTTATTAAAAATAAGGATGTTACATTTGTTACTCTAAGGAAACCTAAATTTTCATAGTCACATCACCACAGACCCATCTATTTACAAAAATGATATTTTGGTCAATAGAATTATAAAAATGCCACTATGGGTTGAAAATGTTGGCCTAGTGACGTAGACAGGCTCATTGACATGGCACAGACGTGACAATGATGTGATAACTCTCTCTTCATCTTAAGATTAGTGTCCAAGCTCCAAAATTTGCTCCACAAAATACCTATAAATAATTAGAAATAAAAGGTAGAACAATTGTAAGACTCGAGAAAAAATGTAGAATAAAGAGAGAACCATAGGAAAAATTAATGCCTGGATTAATATTATGGATTTATTTATTTTAATTATATGACATGTGGAATATATAACTAATTAATTAGAATTGTGTTTTGTTTATTTTAATTATTATTCAATTATAGTGGACGAACAATATGAGTTTATATTTTATTCGCGCAGAATATATAACGAGAAAGCATCTAGTATAGTGGTTGATGTATATATGTGGTGTGACAATGTGCACAGATTAGAATCCTTAATGGTTTAAAATGGGGTTTAATTTTACTTTTTGTATCCTCCTTTATTCTCTTTTGGTCGTGGGGCCCACATATCATTTAATTTCTCTCTCCTTTTTATGTAATGTTTCTATTTTAAATGTCCTTTGCTTTTGAAAAATAGAAACTTGCTGCCACACTATTTAGAAAATAAAAATAGTCAACTGGTTAAGATTTTGGTTTGTTTTTAATTTTATTTTTAGTTTTTCTAAAATGTTAATTGAAAAAATTTAATTTTAAAATATTAATAGAAAAGATTAGAGATGTTAACTATAGACTAAAAGATAAGATTTTAGGAAAGGAGATAAAACACTTTAGGGTTTCTAAATTGTACAAAAAAGAGGTGAGGTGAGAACATGACGAGAGTTTAACGATGGAAAGAACATTCAAATAATGGAGGAAGCTGTGAGAGAAACTGTATCAGAGAAAGTAATCCAGGTAGGGGAAGCTGATTATGCTTTTTGGTTTTGTTTGAAGTTTGACCTTACTTCTTCTGTTTTCGTGTTTCTTTTATCTTTCGTTGAATGATGAGTGAAGATTGGAAGCATATGCATGTGTATAGAATGATGAAAAATGTTGTTTTGTTCTAGTTAGTTATCTTCATGTTCTTTCTAGTTGATGGAATGGTGATAGTGTGACTTCGTTTGATTTGATGACCATTTGCTCAGTTAGTTGCTTATGTGAATTACGTGTGGAATGTGAATTTGGTTTTCATTATGGAACTTTATTTTTCATGCATGATGTCATGGTGTGTAGAGGTGTCAATTTGGCCCCTAGCCCATGGGCCAGCCCTGGCCCACTCTTCATAAAGCCCCTTTTTACGGGGCCCCCAAATGAGAAGGCCAAAAAAAAGCCCCAGCTCCCAAAGCCCCTTCTCTAATAGGTTAGGGCAATCGCAAAAGTGGGTTAGCCCCCCAAATAATACTACATTAAAGCAGAGTCAAAGATCACGTCAAGCGACCCCAACGGACCCGACGACCCGGACGAGTTGAAGACTCGGATGGGCCCAACGACCAGGACGGGCCCGACGACACAAACGGGCTCGACGACACGAACATGCCCAATGACCCGGACGTGCCTAACCTTACGGATGGGCCCGACGATAGGGACGGGCCCAACAACACTAACTAGCCCGTCGACTACACGACCCAGACGAGCCTGATGACCAGGACGAGCCCGACGACCCGGACGAGTCCGACGACCCGAAAGGGATAGACGACACTAACGGGTCTGATCACCAAGACGAGCCCGACGACCCGAAAGGGCCCAATGATCAGACGGGCCGGACGACCAAGAAGCGCCAGATGACCCGGAAAGGCTCGACAAAAACGAGTCGGACAAACCGAACGAGCCCGTCGACAAAATTGAGCCCGACAACCTGGACAGGCCCCATGACCTGGACAGGCCCCAGGACTCGAATTTGCTCGATTCTGTCTTCGGGCTCGACTATGTCGTAGGGCCTGTCCGGGTTGTCGGGCTCGGTCGGGTCATAGGGTTGGTTCTGGTCATCGGGCCCTTGCGAGTTGTCAGGCTCATGCTTGTCATCTTGCCCGTGCGGGTCGTTCGGCACTTCCGAGTCGTCGGGCGTGTCCTGGTCATCTTGCCCATCCGGATCGTCAGGCTCATCCGGGTCGTTGAGCCTGTTCGGGTCGTCGGGCCCGTCTGTGTCGTCGGGCCCGTCCGGATCGTCTGGCCTATCCAGGGGTTTGGGCCCATCTGGGTCATCGGGCTGGTCCGTGTTGTTGAGACACGTCTTGGTTGTCGAGCACGTTCTGGTCTTCGGGCTCGTCCAGGTCGTCGGGCCAGTCTGGGTCGTCAAGCTCGTACGTGTTGTCGGACAGGTTCTGGTTGTCGTGCCCGTTCGGGTCGTTGGGCATATTTGGATCATCGGGCTTGTTTGAGTCGTCGTTCTTCTCGAGGTCAACGGTCAGGTTCAGGTCGTTCGACCTATTTGAGTCATCGGGCTTGTCCGGTTCTTTGGGTCTGTCCTACAGATAATAATATATTTTAAAAAATAATATATTTTTCATATGGAAAATGAAAGCTCATGGGTTGGCCCTGCCCCACAAGGCTTTTGTAGGGTTTTTGGCCCTGTGGGCTTCTTTGATGGGGGTTTTTTTTTCAATGTGGGTTTTTTTGGCCCTCGCCGACATGGGTCAGGGCCAAGCCCTATGGGCTGGGCCAAATTGACACCTTTAATGGTGTGTATTTTTTTTGGTAATATGTAATCTTCAAGTGTTTCATGCTGGGAGTGTTTTGCCTTGCTTGAAGATCTTATGAGAATTAAGTGTTGTGTGAGGTTTTTCGTACCTAAAGACCTAATGACGACTCTTTCGCATGTGTGAAGTAGTGGAAATGGGTCCTCTTCGCTTATGTGAAGCAGTGGAAGATGATTGGTTCGACTGTTGTACTTTTTCGCTTGTGTGAAGCAATGGGGAGGGGAAAGATGTTTCACCTTATTTCAGATCGTTGCGAGTATAATGTTCGGTGTGTGATGCATCGACTTTTTACTCATAATTTCATGAGGAATAAGGGAGATAGTCTGGCTGCGATAGTGGGACACATCGAACCATCTATTTCTAGGAAACTAGATGTTGTTGTGGGGTAAAAGGTCGCGGAAAACAGAAGCTTGATTATGATTACTATGTTTAAGACGGTATCTGCCAAAACCAGAGAGTTCTCAGTTGTGTAAGTTGTTCCGCTTCTGCTCCCTTAAGTCTCTTTATATAGGCTTCAACTCGACTTTGGGCTTTATTTGTCGGTTGCTAAAATCTTTTATTTTTATTTAATTAATTAGCAACTTAATTTCTATCCAATTTCCAATTTTGCCCCTCTTATTTAACCATTTTTGCAATTTTGACCAAAGTTGACTGCTGGCTTTGACCATTTGACCAATTTGACTGTCCAGTAGCAGCCTGACACGTGGCGCAAAGACTTTCTCCAGAATTAGGGTTTGCTCCTCCTTTCTCCTTCCTCCACCGTGGTTTTTGCCGCAGGGACTTCCGGCAAGGGTGTTCCATTTTGATTCGATGCAGGAAAGTTACGCAGGTTTGAATCGGGTGCTGTAATGGATCTGGTGCCGCAATGAATCTGGTGCTGCAATGATGGACGTCCTTGGAGTAGGAGAGGAAGGAGATCCATGGAGAATGATGAGGAGAAGATGGAGTGCCGCAGAATTTGGAGAATTAGAGGAAAGTAGCTCTCGGAAATGGAGAATTTGGTGAAGATGAAGAGTAAAAGTGTTGTTATGGTATGGAAGGTGGCTAGAGGAGATGAAGGAGAAGGTTAGCCATGTATGCTCTCAAATTAATAGAAGTGTGGAGTGATCTCAAACACTAGCATCTATTAGCAATTCAAGAGTAACCATTACAATATTTGAGTGGCTCTATTTATAGGCACATGGCCGGCCAAATGAAGAGAAAATGCAACAAAGATGAAATGCAAATGTAGCTTGGAGAAGAAGCTTGATTGTAGACCATGTGATGTAGTAGATGAGTCTTGATGATGCCAAGTGGCATATCACACTCTCCTTGCCCAATTCACACGCATCATCAAAAATACCTACAAAAGGTACCAAATTAGTAATGTTGAAAGTAGGAAGCACACCATATTCCAGAGGAAGATCCAATTGATAAGCATTATTATTGATCTTCTTGATGATTTGGAATGGACCATCACCTCGGGGACTAAGTTTGGATTTTCTTATATTAGGAAATCTTTCCTTCCTTAAGTGCAACCAAACTAAATCTCCTTCATGAAAAGACCAAACTCTCTTGCCCTTGTTTTTAGAATGAGCAATCTTTTCAACATGAGCTTGAATTTGGTGTTTAACCTTCTCATGAAAATCTTTTATGAACTTGGACTTAGAAACCCCTTCTTTATGAACAAAATCAAAAAAAGTTGGAAGAGGTAATAAGTCCAATGGGGTGAGAGGGTTAAAACCATAAACTACCTCAAAGGGTGAGAGTTTGGTGGTGCTATGGACCACTCTATTGTAAGCAAATTCAATGTGGGGAAGATACTCATCCCAAGATTTATGATTCCCCTTAAGCAAAACCCTAAGCAATGTGGAAAGGGATCTATTGACTACCTCGGTTTGCCCATCAGTTTGTGGGTGACAAGAGGTAGAAAAAGAAAGTTTTGTTCCTAGCCTAGACCACAAGGTCCTTCAAAAATGGCTTAGGAATTTAGCATGATGGAGGTGAACCACTTCTCTAAAGAACAACCTTGCTATGTTGCTAGCATCATCTACTTTGTGGCATGGTATAAAATGTGCCATTTTAGAAAAACGGTCCACTACCACAAATATAGAGTCAACACCC
>Ga0214542_1009942_pt1 | contig 14314 bp, 7 predicted proteins | sample CNSS1metaG_FD_160096 | JGI IMG/M metagenome (GOLD analysis project Ga0214542, IMG submission 160096) | Root nodule microbial communities from cowpea collected in UCLA plant growth center, Los Angeles, California, USA - CNSS1 | ecosystem: Host-associated > Plants > Roots > Nodule | place: USA...
TGACAAAGTCAAGAGAGACAGTACCATGAGTAATTTAGTTTCTAATATATTTGTCTCTCATTCTCATATGTCAATTTCATTGACATTTTTACTAAAAACTTTAAATATAACAATTTAATTGTCAGGATGCATTAGAAAAAGGAATAATTTATGCTTGCATGGTAAATCATGACAACAATTTTTTAATATATTTTCATGATAGTTCACCTCCATCCAAGGTTAAAACATAACCATAACCAATAGGTGATTTTGTGTCACCAAAATCAGTATCCAATTTACATTAATATATATCATTCAATAATCTCAAGAAATTGAACATATTGTCATAACTAGAAAAAACACAAATAATATTACATTAGATGGCAAAACAGTGAGATATATATTCATTCACTTTATAATATATAACCAAGATTTTTTATTATTAACATGTATGCTAACCATTGCAAGACACCCCTACACTTTGAAATATTATAAATGTGGTTCTTTTTGTCTTTCATAACTCATAACAAGTTTTATCACAATCTTTTGTGTTCAAAATATGGTAAGCAAGATATAAAATTTCACTAATATAATATTAGGCAAGCTAGAACTTGTAAAATAACATTTACCATATCAAAGCATTTTTTTTCTTTCTTTCATTAGCACTTACATGATCTTAAACATGATATCAATTAAAATAATTCATTTTAATTTCATGTCATAAACAATAATTTTGAATTCATAAATTTGATAAATGTTATATTTATTATTATTTTTTTCATATAAATATCAAACTATTTTTTTTTTCTTTGTGAATGCTAAGTTTAGTTCAAGTGTTTTCCATAACAATATAATAGTTTTAGTATGACAAATTATTTTATAATTTTTTTCATACAAAACAATTAAAATATATTCATGATATGGAACAACTTTATCAATGGTAAGAGTAGACAATATTAAACCATAAATTAATATAACAACAAAAACATTAGCTATAGACATCACAAAAAAATTATTCAATGAGCAGGAATATCATTTATCCATAATTTCATTTATTGTTACCAATAGAAATAGAAACAATTATACACATCAAGTTTTAGGCTTAGTTGAAACTGATTTAATTATAACCATAAGAAACACATTAGTTCATAAAATGTGTTTTCAGTCTTCAACTCTATATTATTTCTAATAAAAAAAATAATAATAACAAGATAATACACTTTTCTCTCTAAGAATGTTAGAAAATGATTACTCAAATAATACTAATAATAATACAAATATAAAATGATATAATAATAATTATTAAATCAATAGTAATACTAAAACATATATATAAATCAATGAATATTAATAAGAGATCAATAATTATAATAACAATAATAAATAAAAATAAACAAGGAAAGGAGTAGAAATATCCTAGGTTGAGGCACGTATAGCCCTATCCTTAGAGAGAAAACGCCCACAATCATATGTGTTTCAAATCATTTGTGTTTCTCTCCCAAGATACAACAACCCGTCAGATCGATCGAGTGCAGCGAAGGATCTTCGAACCTTATGAACACCACTGTCTTAAAGATAATGTAGAGAAGAAAAGAAGAACATTTCAAAGAAAACTTTAATGTTTGTTGTCTTTGTTGTTTTGTCTTTCTCCATGCACCTAGGTGGTATTTATAGGTAGAAAATGGAAACAAAGAAGTAAATAGTAATAAGAATATAGCCGTTAGCCATAAAAACCATTAACCCATAAATTAAAGGTCTATAAAAACATAAGTAACAGTAGAATTTTTATTTTAATTAATTATTTTTTAAATTATAATAAAATATTTCTAACATAAACAACTCAAATACAATCATGAAATGCATACGAAACATCAAATAAACCTAACAAATTTTGATTAAAAGGACTAAATCTACGTATTTTGAAAGATGAAGGACTAAATTGATTCAAAGTTTCAAAATGGACTAATTCCAAAATTCACTGAAAGTTAAGAGACCAACAACATATTTAAGCCGTAAATATATAGATATGATGAAAAAAAGTGTGATATTTATTCTTGCATACAATGCTTTTTGAGAAATTCCGTTGTCTTTTATGGGATTTATTTTAAGCTGTGTGTTATATTAACTCACTTTTTCTAAACTATCCTTAATTACTTTACAATCCTTTAGTCAATAAATAAAAAAATGTTGTACAATCTAAACTATGTAACCATTATTTTAGACCTTCACTAATTAGATAAGAAGTAAAAGGGTGAGAAAAATTGACATTATAATACTCCTTCCGTCAAGTTTAATCAATTCCTGGGGCAAGAAATGAAAGTTGGATAAGGAAAAAGGAATGGCACTTTGGCAAATGAGAAAGAATGGATTTCAAGTGGAAATAGACACATGATTGCCAACAAACACCAGTAGTACAATCTCACCAAAACCTATTGCTCTAAAGTAGTGAGTGTTAGGTGTTTACAATAAATAAAGTTCATCCTAATTAATTTCCGAATTCTCTTCCCTTCTTCAGAAGCATATCAAATTATTACGCCAAACCTTTAATTGAGGCTAACACAATCCAATTAGTTTTCCAAAGCTTTTTACAAGTCATAAAGCGAAACATTTTGTTTTGCATGTCAAGTTATTGTCCATTTATAACAATCTTCTTTCTTATAAACCAATCAACTTCTTGTCGTGACTGAATCAAAGAGAAAAATGACTAAAATCAACAAAATGTTACCTCAACTCATGTATATGCATAAACAAAAACCATCAATTTTTTTTAACTCGTGTTATCGGAAATGGGTAACCAGTCACTCTAGAGAATGCGTTTTCTCTTTTGTCGTGGTATCCCATAAAATTATTTGACGAGGAAAAGGGAAATAAAATAAAACGTTGTATTGTGACGGGTTTTGTTAACCTACGACGGTGGCCCACGATGTACATTAGTTTGTTTGACCCTTTCTATGCACATTGAAATTTATTATATGGAAAGAAGTTTGATTTTAGTAAACGTAAAATTTTGAAAAGGTAATTTAAAATGCCACATAGTAGTATTAGAATTAGAAAATAAATTTATTAAAAAGGTATTCTAATTAGCGTGTTATCATATCTTTCGTTGTTAACATATCAGGTCAATTGTCAATCTTCCAAATAACATGTGCATACGGTGTGAAGGGTCAGCAGCCACGAAATGGTACCCAGTTTAGGACACCATTCTGTTGGTTTAGAATTATATAAATTTCTTTAGACTTTGTCAAATCTGTTTCTTATTGTAGTTTGCACTAATCAATAAGTAAGAAAGAACTTCACCAAGTCATCATCATGAATTAGGTATGATAATGGGTTGAATCGGATCCAGATAATACATACTTAGTACTTTACTTGTAAGAAACAATTTATCTTTATCCTTTCATTTATCAGTTGAGTATTCATTTAAAAAAATATATACTTTATAAATATATGCTTATCCGTAAATATTTTTAAAAAATATATATTTTATGAATTTTTTAAATAAAATATATATTAAATTAAATTAAATATAAACTAAATTTTAATTTTAATTAAATTTAATTAAATAAAATTTTAATTTTAATTAAATTTAACTTAATAAAATATAAATTAATTTTTTTAAAATAATAAAAATAAAAAATAATATGATATCACATCCAATTTGTTTAAAAATAAATATTAAAATATTATTATTCATTATGCGTAAATAATAAATACTTTATCACAATGCTGATAGAACATACTTATTATTTATAAACAAAATTTATCTGTTATCTATTTATTTATCTATCGAGTACTCATTAAAAATATATTTACAGGTTTATTTAAAACACATGAATATTCATATATACTTGCATACCCACTAATATGTAAAAAAAAAATATTTTATAAATTTATTAAATAAAATTATAAATAATAAAATATAATATAAATTAAATTAAATATAAACTAAATTTTAATTTTCATTAAATTTAATCAAATAAAATATAAATAAAATTTTAGTTTTAATTTTAATTTTTTTTCGAATAACAAATAATAACAAATAATATGATATCATACCGATTCGTTTAAAAACAAATATTACAATATCTATTATGTGTAAATAATAAATACTTATATATTAACTATCAAATTCCGCGAACAGATTTATTTTTGCCATATCTTTTGATGCTACCAATATTCCAGCCGGAACAAAAACGTAAACTTGGCTTAATCAGGTTGTTGTCATTGCAACTATTCCCGAGAGAGAAAACAAAACGCATTTATTCGTAGTCCGCAATTTTATTTTGTTGATTTTGGAGAAAACTTATTCTGACTCTTCTAAATAAAATAGTATTTTTATTTACTTACTATAAAACGATAAAGAGTAGGACTTTCTTTTACAACTTTAAGATAATGATATGTTGTTGCAAAGTAAGAAGAGAATATATGAGAGGACATAATCTATTCGTGGAATGGCAGTGAGTTAATTTCATGAATTTAAATGGTATAATTAGAAAATAGAAAGCTATATATATGTATATAAAGTGATAAATAAGTTGTAGCCTGTACGTTAGAGTTTCTATATCTGGTCAACGTTCAGCTTCGTCTCTGTAAAAACGACTGTTGCATTTTTTGCAAGTGTCTGTGCCCAATTAAAATCCTATCATCGCAGAACTGGAACATTTATCACGCAACGTGATTCTGCTGAACTCAGAAATTAATCATGGACATAGCAAAAAAAACGAAGGGAAATCGTTGGAAGTGTTCTCACCAAAAAAAGTACTACAAATTGTAGTTTAAATAATAGTGTGTAACCAACTAGAAATGATGGTGATACATAACCCGCTAAGCGTCATTTACCCCCACATATTGTTATCATAGTATTACATTACATTTGCTTTTAAATTTCTATATTTTATATAAATGATTGAGGTAATTATGGGTGTATTTTTGGTTTTGGGGGCTAAATTATTATTTGTTTAAGTTGATTTGGGGGTGGTGAGGTGAGATGTGTTTTTAGTGACATCAGCGGTGGCGGCAGACAATTAACGTATGACTAAAGATGAAAAGATTATTTTGAGGATTTGACGCCAGTGGCATGCTTTCGTTGCAAATGGCAATTACCATTGAAAGCGAGGTAGCTATTGAGAGCAAAAAAAATCCCAATCCTGAATTAAAAGTTAGCACTAGCGTTCCCCATTTAGGGCATATTAATGGTTAAAAATCCCTTAATTGACAGCTTGGCCAGTTGTTGCCATTTTCATCACTCCAAACTTAATTTACCAAATTCTGAAAATCCCGGGACCCAAATCTTACCCAACCTTGACCACGCACCCAAGGGAGAGGAGGGTACTTCCGTCATTGCGCCCAAACCCTTTCCAACTTCAACGTACGCTCTTTAAATACCAAAAAACCCACCTTCTTCACCCACAATTGACTTCACCCGCATCTCATTCCCTCCCGGCGACTCAGTCGCGGTGGTCTCTTTCCAACCCCAACTCGCTCCGTTCCACATTTCCGTTTCCATTTTCTCCTCCAACCCCGAAACAGAGACCCTCTCCTTCTTCTTTCTCTCGGATTAGAAGGAGCAGGTTTCAGAATTCATTCAGAACAAAGCAGGAATGGGCTCAGAACTGATTTTCAGAGGGCATGAGGCCCAGCCCGTCCACGACGCCTACTCGCCCAAGCCCAACAAGCCCTGGCTCTCCGTCACTCGCCCGATTCACTACATGCTCCGTGAGCAGCGACTCCTCTTTGTCCTCCTCGGCGTCGTCATCGCCACCGTCTTCTTCACACTCGTCCCCTCCTCTTCCAACTCCTCTCCCACCGTCCCCTATGACCCGCTCCCGATCTCCTACTTCGAGCGCGAGCGCGTGCTCGAGCCCAAGCTTCCGGCGTACCACCGCGTCGCGGCGGCGGTGCATTCGGTGGGGAAGGTGCCTCTAGGGATTAAACGGAAGGGACTCCGGATCGTCGTGACAGGTGGCGCGGGGTTCGTAGGATCGCACCTGGTGGATCGGTTGATTGCTCGAGGGGACAGTGTGATCGTGGTGGACAATTTCTTCACTGGGAGGAAGGAGAACGTGATGCACCACTTTGGGAACCCTAGATTCGAGCTCATCCGGCACGACGTCGTGGAGCCTCTGCTGCTGGAGGTGGATCAGATCTACCATCTCGCTTGCCCTGCTTCCCCTGTCCATTACAAGTTCAACCCCGTCAAGACTATCATATCCTTTTTTTATTTTATTTTATTTTTTGTTTTAGCATTTATGTTTTCAGGATCTGTCGATTGTTACGGGAAATTGGAGTCCTTAATTGTGTCTACAAGACCAATGTGGTGGGGACCTTGAACATGCTTGGGCTTGCTAAGAGAGTGGGTGCGAGGTTCTTGTTGACCAGTACCAGTGAGGTTTATGGAGATCCTCTGCAGCACCCTCAGAAGGAGACTTACTGGGGCAACGTCAATCCGATTGGTTAGTACCAGTAACAACATTCTTCTCTCACGTTCTACTCTTCTCCGGTCACCGCTCTTCCTGGGCCTGGGTATCTAGGCCCGGGCCTTGTTTTTAGATTACAATTAGAATATGACATAATAGAATTAGAATTGTCAGAGATACGCCTTGCTCTTGCCGCACACTCCCTGTGGAATTTCTTTTATGGGATTTCTTTTTCCTTAACTTACTTAGACACGTGGAACAGAGGTAAAGGACCACGTACTAAGAATTCCAGGGTCTCGCCATCGAGGAACCCGTTTTACTCGGGTCCACAAATGAAGGGTAGATATTTGTTGTTGTTGTCGTGGTGGCGTAGATGGCCATTTTATTTCATTGTAGAACAGAGGAGCGGTTAAACGTGAAAAGTAAAAACCCGGGTCGTAGAAAAGTGAAAGAAAATGGCGGGTAGTTGGCAGTGGAACTGTGGTAGTACTTGTAGGAACAATGGAAGGAGGAGGGAGGGGAACCCCAACGCTCAATACTTTAATTAATTATTTTATTAATTTTGGTACTTAAAGAGGGGTAAAAAACAAGGGCTAGTTTACCGTTGTGAATTGTGATGGATGGTTTTATGATTTTTATGAGCGTGCTTTGACGTGTGACAGGTGTCCGGAGCTGTTACGACGAGGGTAAGCGTACGGCTGAGACGTTGACCATGGACTACCACCGAGGTGCCGGCGTCGAGGTCATTTTCTACCGACCAAACTAAACTTTTCCGTCTCTCATCATTTTTCGTTGCTATTTAATTCAGCTGTTGGGTTCAGTTCAGCCTTACTTGATTTGATGGCCTTTTCAACTTGTGAAAATCAAACGGTGCTCCTATCTTACGTTTTTTTTTTTTTCAGGTTAGAATTGCTAGAATCTTTAACACCTACGGGCCGCGAATGTGTTTTGATGATGGTCGTGTTGTCAGTAACTTCGTTGCTCAGGTTGGCCTTTTGTTTTTTTTTTTATTTGAATTTGAAAAAACAGGTTGTTTTCTTGGCTTTATTTGTGTAATAATTGTCTGTATTTGGTGATTTTAATGCAGGCACTAAGAAAGGAGCCTTTGACTGTTTATGGGGATGGGAAGCAGACAAGGAGTTTCCAGTATGTCTCTGATTTGGTAAGTGAATATCGTTCTTGCCACACGTACTACTACTTGCCACTGGCCTGCATTTTGTTTATGATGAATTATCATATATCTTCGTTCTTTAGCTGAGAATGTTTAACATATCCTCCTCTGCCCCAATCTGTATATTATGATGCTTGTTGCACAGGGTTGAATTTGGATTATTGGTAGCTTTGGTCATTTATTTGGTAGGAACTTTAAAATAACTTCTCCCCATGTGCATGCTGCAAATTTAACAGAAGCAATTCATGGATTTCTGAAAAGGTTCCTTTCCTTTAGTAAATGACAAGGTTCATCCGTTTGTTTGAATGACTCGTTCATTGTGCGTACTCGTGTGTGATGTTTTCCGTGGCTTATTTCGCTAAGAAGCATTTGCATGTGACTGCAAAAGAGTTGGAAGGCCCCGGTGGGCCAGCTCTTATTATTGCAGTTTACTCAATAAAAAAAATTCACAAACTCAACACTGAAAACAATGGAGTATAAAGCCTAAATAAAGAAATAAATATAAGTGAGAGTGTCGTTGTAGGCTGAATTCGCAGAGCTGTTAAATGACACGGGTACTGCAAGTAATTAAATATTAATATTTTCGTCAATTACTTGGGTTATGATCTAGATCAGCATGCTGTGAGATTGTTGGTGTGCGTTCAGAATCTAGCTCAATATTTGTGTATTAATGTGATGTTTATGTTGGTATAGGTGGAGGGTCTAATCCGCCTCATGGAAGGAGAACACGTGGGACCTTTCAATCTTGGAAATCCGGGAGAATTTACCATGCTTGAACTTGCCAAGGTAAGTTGGGTTTTTCTTCAAGTATATTTTATAAGAGGGGTAAGCTTGAAACTTTCTTATTTTTAAACTAGGAGAAACTGCTCAAAAGAAGGTGCAAAGATTAAGAAGGAAATAGAGTTGCTATTGTTGTGTGCATACTGATAAATCTGAAATGTTCATCCGAATAAGTTAAACCTCACTATACGGAAACACATACACGATTCTTGACACTGGATACCAGTTTCTCCACTTTTACTATTCTCATTTTCCAGAGCAAATACTATGCGGTGCAATTTAACCTGTGGCACGATTGTTTCTCCAATTAAAAGGCCGTATCGTATTGTTGTCGGTGGAGTGTATATAGCTTCAAGCTCAGAGCTTATAGACCCCATTAATTGAATGCATCGATATACTTGTCCTTTTTGTATTTTATAATTTTGTTGTTCTGGGGATTTAGGTGGTTCAAGAAACAATCGATCCTGAAGCGAGGATTGAGTACAGGCCCAACACAGAGGATGACCCGCACAAGAGAAAGCCTGATATAGGTAGGGCTAAGGAGCTACTTGGGTGGGAACCCAAGGTGGACCTGCACAAGGGTCTCCCACTAATGGTTTCTGACTTCCGGCTACGCATTTTTGGTGACCACAAGGAAGGTGCAACCGTAGCCTAATTCTTGGCATGAATATGTTACATCCATCTTAGAGTGAGAAAAGGAAAAAGATAATATAGTTTGGAGGATAACCCTGGTCCGCAAAGGTCCATTAGTCACAGCATTGTATGAGCTCTTCTACTGTAATGTCCCTTCTATTGTTCTTCTCCTCCTCCGTCAATCTCTTTCAAGATTGACAACCACCCATGATTCCATTTTTCAATTTCCTGCCATCTATATTCTATTCTCTATTTTTTTTTTTAATGTAATTGTTATCTGCTCTTCGTTACAGTTATAGTTATCTCAACATTTTATCTTTCACTACTATTTTACTCCAACTTCAATGCTTTCCCACTTTTTTGCAATTTCATCTCCTGCTACACTCAAGTTCAAATTGTTACGAGGTCATAACCGTTCGTTGTCTATGATTTCCTTCTATTATTTCCTTAGTAACAACGCGATGGTGTTAAATTACTATTATGGACCCTACCAAAGGATTACCCCTGGTGAAACTCTTCAATTATGTATGTTGGTATGAAAACTGTACATTTGATTTTTAGCACTCAAGTATTTTGCTACAACTTTTTTAACGATTTGAACCATCCGTTTGCTAATTACTCACTCGTATAATGCCTCACTTATTTCGGATTCTGAAACAGTATCTTTCTCTACGCTAACTGATCCAAATAATGATGCCGCTATCGATAACTGACGTAAGAATACGAATATTAATTATTGTGCCAGTGCGGTTTCAAAAAGATGCTTATGGACAGTATTAGGAGTATAAACCAGGGGTTCTTTAATTATATTTTAGTAATTTATGTTTAACTTCTGAAAAATATAGTTTGTTCAAACTGTGTTCATCTATTTAATCAAACTCGGCGCGTTTAGAAAAAAGAAGCTTGATTTGACTTATGAATTCATTTATAATTTATTTATTTTGGTAAAAAAAAAATCCAAGTTATTTTTCGACACTATCAATTATGTATGGTAACATAACATTTTAATACTAGATAATAAATAGCAATCCCATGTTTTGGTTTTGACTAAATCATATCTAAGTGACAGTGAGTTTGGGATTAGACTACTGTTGTTGATGAAACGATTTGGGGCATGTATTATTTTTATGGAAGGTCTAGTGTTGGTGATTAAACTATGTTGGGAGACAGTATTGATTGATGAGTTAGTGATGGGATGTCTTCATGAACTCAAAGTCTTTCACATATATCGTTACTACGTGATGATGCAATCATATACCATTTTTCATGGAATGCTTGTTGCTTATTATTATTATTATTATTATTATTATTATTATTATTATTATTATTATTATTACAATTATCATTGTTTTATTTAGATTGAAGTCCATCATTATAACTTTATTTTCGTAAAACTTATTCTTTTTACTTATGTGTACGCGACAATAGTTTTCATAACAGCAAATGACACGAGCGCATGAATGTCGGGAACTAGTATCTGCACTTTTGCAACGCTGAGAATTTTAAAAACTATAATATATTTATTAAACTAATTTGAAATTATAAAAGTGTAATTAAATTGAATATAAGTATTTTTTTACTAAATTAAATAATAATCTTGTAATTGTTTTTATGATGAAAGTGTTTTTAAGTTATTTATATATAATTTTGACAAGATGTATTGTATATAATTATTTTAAACAATATACTAAGATTGAGTTAATCAAAATTAAGAAATCAAATTCAATTTTAAATGAAATATTGATTAGACAATGTAGAATTATAATTTTTACTTTGTAATAGTTAGTGATTTAGAAATTAGAATCTACTTTGCTAGCTTCATGACATTTTGTTTCCTCCGATTGATTATTAATTTTGTTTATTAAATTAAATATTATACCGTTAGAATGTAAAAATTAAAATATTGATGAAAATAAGACCTTCAGAAATTAGATTTGTACTAATTAAAAGAGTAAAGCAATAATTAGCAATTAAAAATAAAAAAATCTATAAAGTACATAAAGATATGTTGTTATTACATCCTTAAAATACAACAATATTAAAAAAAAATTGGTTCATTTGGAATTTAATTTTGTTTAATGACTTCTACACAATTCAAATATATTTTCTACATATTAACATTCTCATCTAATTGATGGAATTAAAAGGAATGAAATGAACACGCATATGAATAAATGACAAAATAAATATTCAATAAAAATAAATTAATAATCAATAATAAAATAATCTATAACAATAATAAAAACACTTTTCAAATACGTGATAAATTTAGTTTTAATAATTTAATATTTTTTGCTAATAAATGAATGAAATGATTAAATAAAAAATAAACAACTAAATAAATAAATAGTAAAATAAGTTATAAATTATAGCTAACGTAAACAATGCCAGCAAAGGAGAGTACCATAACACAAATTATGATAAAACGTAGTGATTCATGAAAACATCATATTGTTATTTCTTCCATGCCTTTTAGTTTATTCACAAAGCAAAAGTGTTTTCATCATTTTTCAATCTGGGTTCCATTCTTGGTAGGTAGACTTCCCAGATTAATTGTATGAGGACTTTGCATTTGACACACTTTTTTTTTTTTTCTATGAAGGATTATACATTTGAGTGAAAGAGAGATGAGATATGAATGAACTTCTGGAAGTTGAAAACGATAACAACTCACCAAAATTAAAAAAAATGTAGAAACAGTAAATAAAATTAATAATGTAAAAAGAAAAGAAGAAAAAAAAACTTCAGTTTCCAATAAATCCAAACACAAATCCAAATATCATAACGACAAAAGTTTTAATAAAATATGGTTATATAATTTTTTTTTCAAATAATAATAATATTATTAATAGTAACAATATTTATAACTAATTATTAAAAATAATTAATGATATTAATGTTTATCGTTAGTTATTAACTAATTATTAACAGTAAATAATATTACTAATTCATGGTATTAATAATAGTAATTAATAATGTTATTAATGTTAACTAATTATTTAATAAAATTAATAATCAGAGAAAAATGTTTAAATAATTTTAAATGTTGACTAAAAGTATAATATTGTAATTATAATAGTATTCATAATTATATTTAATTAAGAAAACAATTTGGAAATCTATTGATTGCATAAGTAATGTTTGGAAATATGATATTTATATTTTTTTTAGATAGTGGATGACAGTAAGGTTATTTATGAGTATTATTTTTGTATATTCAGAAAAGTAGGAAAGACAATTTAGGAAATTGTGTAGTATAAATGTAAAATGACCAAATAACAAAAAATATGTACACGTGTCAAAATTTTAAGTAGGGGTAAATTGATATTATTCACAATATTTTGTTTTCTTATATTTCTAGTAGATAATATATAAATTAATACTAGTAGTATTAATAATTGAAAAAATTGACTATATATATATTTAATAAAATTTGTGAAATTTATTCCAAAATTTAATTGTTTGAATTGATTTCTCTATCTTTGTTTTCTTATATATATTTCCACTTTGAATTGTTCGTTGTACACCATTTTAAAAAGAAAAATAATCACTACAAGAAAAACTCGATTTACCTACAGTAAAAATTCGTATGTAACTAACAAAAATGCATACGTAAATATATTACCTACAGTAAGAGAGTATTATCTACGGATTACATACGGACAAAAATTCATATGTAAATATGTCGTAGCTAAATTTACATACGGATTTGTCCGTAGGTAATTACATACGGATCTATCCGTATGTAATTACCTACGGATCTATCCGTATGTAATTACATACGGATAAATCTGTATGTAATTACCTACGGAAGAATCCGTATGTAATTACCTGACTGCTACTAAATTGCACAGCTTTCAACTTGTATTAGTTTTAATGAAACTGTTTTATAGAACACCTATACAAACCTGGACATAATAGTTTATCATAAAAATTCAAAACATAACTACATAGCAGAGAATTTATATAACATCAAAGTTGTTAAATACAATATTCGTACCTAGGTTTTAACAAACAAAGTCAAAGATCCAAAGACAATAAAATACAAAAATCTGAATACAAAAACATGCAGTGATAATATATAATACAAAAAGAAAGTCTACTAATAATCACGATAAGGACGAGGTGAAGTAGGGGCTTCTTCATGATCTTGTTCCACTTGTTGATGTTGCACTTGATTTTCTTGTTCAGCCTGATTCCCTTGCTCAGTATTTGGCTGCTGGAAAATAGTTTGTGCAACCGCTGCTGCTGGAGGTGGCAAATACTAGATGATCGCACCAATAAAATTTTGTATCGTATCAAATTGGGTTTGAAATTGGGAACTCATTTGACGAATGCGCTCTTCATTAGTTGCTAGTCGCATTTGAAGTTGAATAATCTGCTCTGGATTTACTTGCTGACTAGAAGATGCTTGTGTCTGTTGTATGTAACTATCAACACAATCATCATTAGAATCAACATGTCCAACCCTATACACTCGTCCCTTGTAAGGCTACAAACTACAAGCCTAATAAGGCTTAATCTAAAAAAAAATATAAAAAAAAGACTACTGCATCACAAAACTTTTTATACAAATCTAAGTGATTTCATTTTCTCTGAACTTGGGAGAGAGGACAACAATCCTTGTTGTCAAAACTGATTTACTATTTTGACTAGTGTTGTCCAATTTTATTGTTAAAACTGATTCTCAGAGTATTTTAGTTCATTTTCTATTAACCTTTGTTCACTATTTTTAGTTTAATTTGTTGTATCTATTCTCAGATTTTAGTTTTATTTTAGTAAATTATTCACTTTTAGTTGAATCTGAGACTGAAGAATAAATTTGGCATTGTGTTAATTACTCTTTTTACCAAGAAATTGTTCCATTAAAAAAAGGAATCATGATAAAATCACATGCCAATTCACCTTAATAATTTATTCAAAAAAATATTACCAAATCAATGATCAAAACACAAATTTCATTATATTCTATTGTACTTATAAACATTTTTAAAACTGAACTAGTTTTAAAATTTAGCTGATTTAAAACTAGCTATAACATTTAACTAGTTTCAAAACAAAAACTTTTAGATTGAATTGGTCCCTGTCTTAAGATTAAATTGCTTTAAAAGTTTAAAACATATATAATATTTAACTTACAAGTCACTCCATTATTTCTCATATGAACAATATAATGTTAATGACATATACAAATATCTTAACCTAACAATTATTTTGACTATCTACGAAGTTAGCCAATGGGAGATAATTACGAGAGATATTCCAATGTGGACATAAGGTGGTTTTGTAAAATTCAATTAACTTAAAGTTCACTTTTACTTCTGTATAAACTCAT
>Ga0214542_1009944_pt1:0-12500 | contig 14306 bp, 8 predicted proteins | sample CNSS1metaG_FD_160096 | JGI IMG/M metagenome (GOLD analysis project Ga0214542, IMG submission 160096) | Root nodule microbial communities from cowpea collected in UCLA plant growth center, Los Angeles, California, USA - CNSS1 | ecosystem: Host-associated > Plants > Roots > Nodule | place...
TTCCATACAATCAAGCACAACCCACAACCATAATTCTTACACCAAAATTCTCAAGAAAATTTATTATCACAAAACCAAAATCATTGCAGTAATGCGTGACACATTTCTCAAGCTATAGACATCTAATCGACAATCCAACACGTCAAACCATAAAATAGCATGTTATGAACCACATGTCAAAATTTGAGCTCAATCCAACGGTTAATGAGTCGGGAAAGTCAATTTTACTAAAACTGCGTATACCAGAAAAATACACAGTCGCCCAGCGACCCAGGGAACTCGCCCAGCGACTGTGCGACGCATCAGAATACGAGAAATAACGTCAAATATCACAGTTTCATGAATATTTGAACTCCTAACTCAGAAATATACCAAAAACTAACGTTTCCCCCCAATCTTTTCTCATATTTCACAAAACATTAATCGCATAAAATAGAAATAACGTGAAACCCTAGCTTTCCTTACCTAGAAAAGGGCTAATATTGGATTTCGACTCTTAAGCCAGCGAAACCAGTAGCTCCAAAGACAGATCTATGAACTGAAACAGTGGGACGACAAAGGAGACTGGATTCACACAGTGAGTCCCCACATAAACCACGAAAACAACTTAGAAAGGCTAGGTTTGAGAACTAAGTTACGTGAACGGGAGATAGAGGTTGAGCTCACTTGAACTTGGGTAGATCTCCAAATCCTAGCGAAGGTTCTGTGGAGAGAAAATGAGTGAGTTAGGGCACTGATTTTTTAGAATGACTTGCAATTGACCTTGGCTACTTTAGGGGCCTTGGCACCCTATGGGCCATCCCTTTTGGCCCAACAATGTGGCAGCCCTTAACATTAGGGCACTCAATAAAAGTGGGCCTTACAGGTTCAATATTTGTTAAGACACAACTGGCATGTAAGTCCCATTTAATAAAGAAACTTATTTAAATAAAACATGACATAGAATGATATAAAACAACATTGTTATGGAATAAAAATGTCATTCTCTACAGTTGTCCGTAATATTTGGAAAGAAAACTAAGACACACCACGATACCACTAACAAGACGAGATAAAAGTATAACAATATTCAAAATACATGCTCAAGGGACATGATAGTACATGGGTCACAATGCCTTAAAAGAAGACTTGGAGCAAGGGGATTCAACCCAAGATAAGCTATGCAACGAGGTTTCCATCCCTCTGATAATCACGAGGAGTTTCCACATCTGCTCACATCAATAAATTGATGATCATCACAAAAGAGAAAACCATACATAGAACACACAGACAAATAGAAAGGGTAAGCTAGGGTGAAAAAGGTTTTATCATACAATTGCATAAAATTTAAAAGACAAAGATACATAAAACAACCAAGCATGTGATGATAGACAAGCAAGACTCTAAGACTCAATTATCCGGATACATATAATCAGTCGGATTCACTGGATGTTTGCACTTGTGGTGGCCTCTACTGCTCTACAGAGCCATTGCCAATGGGTTTCACCCTACCACGCACAAGATTAGCCTTCAAAAATCTAAGACCATTATTCTGCCAAAGACTAGGGCCTCCTGCTACTCTCACCACTTGAGTCAGTACGTTCTACGTGAGACTAACTAACTCTTTAGACTTTCAGGATATGCAATCCTTACTTGAATCCTTACTAAATTATATAATGATGCACCACCATAAAACTTTCGTGGAATTACGTTCTAACCATGAGGCACCACTATGAGCTCCATCAAAAAGGGTCATGGAATTACGTCCTGACCATGAGACACCACCATTAGATCTTAACAAGAGATTCATGGAATTACGTTCTGATCATGAGGCACCACCATGAGATCTTACCAAGAGATTCAGGGAATTACGTCCTAGACCTTACCAAAATCATGTCTCAAAACCAAACATAAAATTATCATGCATACCAATCTCATGCCCATATTTATAACCAACCATCAAAACATATTCCATACGAGAGATCATACCAAACTCATCAGTTCCAGCCTATACAATTAGAATTCACATGCATATTCACATACTTCGAACTTTAAATAGGGTACTCCCAAACAATCATACAACCAACAATAGAAAATAGGGAAAGGAACACAAATTTCTGCATCAATCTCGCTCAAGCTATGGACCCTCGCTCAAGCGAAAGAGGTCTTTCGCTCAAGCTACAGGTCCTTGCTTAGGCGAGACTGCCACCAGAGAGCACTATAGTGTTCGCGAGTTTTCACTTGGGCGAGACCTCCTCGCTTGAGCGAGACTGCCCTTCGCCCAAAGGTGAGGTCCCTCGCCTGGGCTACAACCAAGTGAACCACAACAGGCTCCCACGAGCTCTCCGCTTGAGCGAGAGCTCGAGTAGGAACCTTGGTCAGTTTCTGCTATTCTCGCCTAAGCGAGGCAAGCTCGCTTATGCAAAAACATCAGATCCCGCCACTATTCAAGCACATATCAATAGGCCCTTCATACCCAACAACATACAGAGGCATTCCATACATTCACAACAGCACACAAGCTATACAAATACGAAACAAAGCTAAAAAATAGGCAGATTTACGGAAAATATGAAAGACCCTAGCTTCCCTTACCTTGAGTGGAGCTAAAAATGTAAGCACAACAGTCCTAGGAGAAGATGGGAGTATGGTAACTCTAACCAGTGCGGGGAACTGGAAAAACAGACGCACAACACCTAGCATAAGGTTTCAAACTTGACCCAAGATAGAATCAAGACACTGGAATGGAAAGGAAAGGGTAAAGTCCAAGTTCAACTTACCCGAAGAAGACTTTTGAGTGAAACAGTGGTTGCTCTGATTGTGCCCTAGCAGAGCTCTACGTTTCAGCTGTGAGAGAGAGAGAGGAGAGTAACAGTTTTGAGCACCCTATGAGCTAGCTTTAGACCCAATAGATTAGGACAGACCCTTAAACATCAGGGCAGAATTAAGTGGGCCTTACATGACACATGCATGGGATGTAGAATTTTTTTTCCTGGTTTCTGATAGTGTTATATATATTTGTTTGTAATAGTTATAATATATAAAAATTTATAAATTATCTTCATTTCAGCAGTACAAGTCAAGTCATGATTACAGAGAACATTTTGTAATTTTCTCTACAACTCGAATTCTAAATATGACCAGCCTTTTCTGTTGAAAAGAAAAAGAAAAAACCCTTTAGTAAAAGAAAAGCATCAGTTCTCTTTACTAAAATAATTGAAAAAGTGTGGATCTGATTACTCGTTGTTAGATTTTACTTTGATTGTTAGTTTCTTTGTACAAGTTAAAATTATATTGTAAAATAAATTAATAAATATATTTCACAAAATTAATAAAAATAATTTTACAAATATATGAACTAATTTTAATTTATAAACGGATTATTTTTTTAATTCTCAGAATCGCTTTTAAAATGTTTGCGCATAATACCAATATAAAGGGAAACGCATTAAGAATGGCCGACAAAACTTTCAGTTTTATGGGACTTACACTTTCATTTTAGCATGGACACGTTTAACACGTTTTTTTTTTTCACACAGAAAAAATTGAGTTAATATTTATTAGAGGTCCATGATATTTTGAATGTTTACGATAAAAGGAAGTTTAAATTAAACAAAATGCTTGAATATATATTTGTTCTATTCTTGTGTATAACTTTATAATTAATAAATCTAACTACAATTTTATATATAATTAAATTAAGGTTAAGTATATTTTTAGTCCCTTAAATTTTTGTAAAAATTGGACTTAGTCGTCTTTCGATAACTCATTCCAACAAACTAGAAAGAGAGTCTAACTCTTGTATACGTCAAAACACATTATCGTTAGGGGTAAAGCTGTCAAAATGGGTTGGAACCTGCAAGCCAACCTAACCCACCATAGGTTTGGGCTAGGTTGGGTTGAAATTTTTTTACAAATTTTAATACGGGTTGATTTTTGACCTGACCCACCTAGAATCCGACTCACCCGGATTGAACTATAGTGAGCCGAGTTGGCTCACCAACCCGCAAATAAAGGGTCACAAAGTGTTTTTTGTTAAGTTGGACTTTGCATTTAGGTTGTTTTTTTAGCCAACACATAGATAATTTGTATTTTTGTGATTTTGGTTTGTATTTGAATTGTATTTAGATTTTAATTAGAATTATAATTTAGTTTTGACTGAAAAAAATAATAAATTGTATTTTCTTAATTATGTGAGTCTATGAACCAACCCATTTAACCTACCAACCCATGGTGGGTCGAGCCAGGTTCGAATTTGTTTGGCTCGCTAACAAGTGAGCCGGGTTGGGTTGCTCACTAAGTGATCAACCCATGGTGGGTCGAGCTGGGTCAGGTCGGGTTACCCGCTTTGACAGCTCTAGTTAGGGATGTCAAAATGGGTCTGCCTGATCCGTTTTGGCCCACCAAAAACTGGTCGGGTCGGGTTGGTCCACCACAACGAAACAAGTTGGATACTACAACCCGTCCTGCCCTTAGGGTGAGTCGGCGGGCTGGCCTGCCACTTTTGTTTTTTAATTTTTTTTTTATTATTTTTTAATTTTCTTTTAACTTTTTTTAAATTTCTGTTTATATATTATATTTTATATATATATATATATATATATATATATATATATATAAATTAGTTTATATAATATATAATTTTTTTTTTAATTTTTAAACATAAAAAATAAAAAAAAATGGTTTAACGAGTTAGGCGGGCCGAACCACAGCGGGTTGACAAGTTGGAAATTCCAACCCGACCTATCCTTTTCTTGGCTGAAGCAGGGACTTTGGAATGGAGGTTCAATTTGTGTTGGCAGCTACACAAGCAAGGTGAATTTTCTCTTTGGATAATAATTAACTTGTGTTTATTCGTGAATGGTTGATACATTTACATTACTAATTAGTTTTTCCTTTGGATTGATGCCAATTTTATAAACTTAATGTTTATATGGTTGATTCATATATCTTCATCATTTATTGACTAGTTTTAACTTTGGATTGATGTAAATTTTATAAACCGTTTACTTTAAAATTTGTAGTGACTTCAAGACACCACAATTTACCAAAAATTGGACATGTTTGGATCGAAAATGGAAGGTGACCTAAACAATAAAACGATACTTGAATGCTTCACATTACTTTGAGAGAGTGTTATAAGCATTGTATAATAACTTCAATAAAAAAGACTTAATTTAGTTGAGATTTCCTATGTTTAATGTTGACTCTTAAAAGAGGAAAATGTAAAAAAATAATCCTTGAGCAATTCCTTGTATTATGTTGAAGCACTTATTCCAATCCAATAATTTGGTTCTTGTACAATCTTTTTTCATCATACAGTAGTGATGTGCGTTAGAATGTATCGTATACAAATATAAAATGCAAAGTTGTTTTTCTTGATGATGTTCTACCTAGGAAAACATGATTAATTATAGTAAATCTATCATAAAAAACAATTTTAATTTAGAAAGACTAATGTTCATCTATGTGTTTGGATAGTTGCATAATAACGAAAACAAATTCTCTGTTTGACATCAAAAACAACACCTAATTAGATAATTATTAACATATTTCTCACCGAAAAGATAGAAATCCAAGCTTTTGTTGGGCATATACTCGTAAATTAGAATCTTCTCTTTTTCATGAATGCAGCAACCAAGTAGTTGAACAAGATTAATGTGCTGAAGTTCACATATAATTCGTTTCTAAACTCCACAATTCCTTGTGCAAAACTTCTTGAAAGTCTTTTTATGGCATATCATTAGAGAGTGTGCGTCTCGTCCCTTCCATCTAATTCTCTTGTGTGCGTGAATGTTTTTTCCAGCAAAGTGGTATCCAAGCTTTACACTCTGAGTACCGAGTGCGAGAAAGAAAGGAGAGAGAGTGAAACTGTGTGAGAAAGGAAGAAAGGAATGCGTCTCGGTGAGAGATGTTGTTAATGGTATGGTGATGCCCCAATTGAAGACGAAAACTACTTATGATAATTGGTGTTTACAAATGAAGATCCTTCTGAGATCCCAAGACATTTGGGATACAGTGGATGTAAGACCCGAGAAATTAAATAAATAAATATTTATTTAATATAAATGCGGGTAATGAGATCTTTATAATATTTAATGCGGGAAGTTATGATAAGGAACAATACTAGTTCAAATGGTTGAGAGAATATTTGATTATGTTGAGAGGACTTGGCTTGATAATGGCACTTGAATGGCCATCACTCAATGTATTAGTTAATTTTTGTTATTTTAATTTAATGGGTTTTATTAGGCTGAAAAAAGGAATGATAGAGAATTGGTTTAGTGAGTTGAGAGAGCTTGAACTGTGGATGTGAGGACTGAGTGTAGAGCACCAAAAAGAGAGAATTCTAAAGAGGCTAGGAGGTATATTGAAGCTAGGCCAATTTATTGAGTGTAGAGCATCAAAAAGGGAGAATTATGAAGAGGCTAGGAGGTATATTGAAGCTAGGCAAATTTTCCGTGCGAGAAGAACTTTATGATTTTGCAAATTGAGTAAGGAATCCAGGTTAAGGGAGCTGAACCCATGTTTGATTATATTTACAGTAAATTCTTGATTGGATGATCTGCTTATGTGTAATTGTTCTTCCTGTATGAATTTTGTTCACGTTTCTATATTTTTTTTGTCCAGAAACTGCTTGATATGAACTTACTGTCAAGCGACACATAAGAAATAACCCAATTTATGGGTTTTGGAAAGAACCACTTGACGGTTACGAATGTCCGCCAGGCGACACATGCAGTTTTGGTTCGTTTTGAGTTTTATGCATTCTAGAGTAATTTTGATAGGGGGAAAATGATCCTTAGTGTTGAGTTGAATGTTGAATGTTATGAATTGTGGAGTTGTACTGTGTTTTAAGCTATTGGATGAATAAATGTGTGTATGATCATGAAGGCATGTTAGGGTTTGGGAAAAGTTAGGGATTTTTAGTCTAGGGAATAATTGTGGTATAAAATGTGATGAAACCATGTAAGATTGAATTATGATGGATAATATGTGCAAGTAAAACACCTGACTTGAGACTTTGGGATGGGAATTGGTGAAAGGAAGGGTAATTGGGGTGTTAGGGTTCAAACATGTGTTGAATAATTTTGGGTAATTCCCAGAATGGGATGCACTGTCTAGAGGCACCCAGTTTACCAGTAGGCGCCATCGCAGTGAAGGCTGCAATGTGTGATTTGCAATGAAAATGCTACAGGACTGAAATATTGTTAGTGGTTACTTGATTCTACGTTGGGATAATGAGATAATAGGTAAAGCATATAATAGTTTTGAGTTAATATATGAAAGGTGGTGTGTATTGGTGTCAACCCAATTTAGTAAATAACTCACTGAGATAATTCTATTTCCAACGAAGTAGTAATTTCTACTGTAGAAGCGGTACATAGCCCCGCAGAAGATAAATTTTCGTTTAGCATCTCTCTTTGAACATAAAATGCTGGTCTTTTAGGTAAAGACACTCTTTCACTCTTGTTTGTCAACATTGATATAACATCAGACATTGTAGGTCTATCATTTGCATAATGTTCAACACATAGAAGACCGGCATGAATACACCTCTGCACATCATCAGAATCTAATGACTCCATTAATGATGGATCCACTGATTCAACACACTTGTCATCTTTCCATCATTCCCATACCTGTAAGTATTTTAGAAATCAGACATAGACTATCATGCCAAAAAACAAAACTCATCATGCTAAAAAGAAATCTCACTATAGTTTATTTTACATACGTGTCCAATTAAATTTATTGGGTGGTCATCATCATAAAAACTAGTGTTTTTCCGTCCACAAACGATCTCAAGCATCAACACTCCAAAACTGTACACATCAGACTTTGTAGAAAAAACTCCTTCCATAGCATATTCCGGAGACATATAACCGCTGCAAGAAATATTGCATGCAAAATAAATTTTACTTATACATTAATACAAAATAAATGTAACAAAGAGTTCAGCAAACTCACTATGTCCCAACAACCCTGTTGGTATTTGATACGGAGTCTTGTTGGGTAAACATTCTAGCCATTCCAAAATCTGAAATTTTTGGATTCATGTTCTCGTCAAGAAGTATATTACTTGCTTTCAAGTCTCTGTGAATGACTTTGAGTCTTGAGTACTTGTGAAGATATAATAATCCTTGAGAAATTCCTTGTATTATGTTGAAACGCTTATTCCAATCTAGTAATTTGCTTCTTGTACAGTCTTCTCCATGGTTATACAGTAGTGGTAGTGGTATGCATTAGAATGTATAGTATACAAATGTAAAAAGCAAAAGTAACTTTTCTTCATGATGTTCTACCTAGGAAAACATAAGTAATTATCGTAAATCTATCATAAAAAACAGTTGCAGTTGAGAAAACTCAATCTTATAACCTACATGTGTTTGGATAGCTGCGTAATAATGATAATAAATTTTATCTGTTTGACATCCAAAACAACATATAATTAGATAATGATTAACACATTCCTCACCGAAAAGATAGAAATCCAAGCTTTTGTTGGGCATATACTCGTAAATTAGAATCTTCTCTTCTTCATGAATGCAGCAACCAAGTAGTTGAACAAGATTCATGTGCTGAAGTTCACATATTAGTGTTACTTCGTTTTTAAACTCCACAATTCCCTGTGTCGAACTTTTTGAAAGCCTTTTTATAGCAACCTCCTCTCCTGTTGGCAAAGTTCCCTAATAAAATGAAATCAATAAGGTCATGAGTACTCAAAACAAAGCTATCAATACATAAACTTATGCAATTTCAATTAATCACCTTATAAACTGGTCCAAAACCTCCCTGTCCTAACTTATTTTCGGATGAAAACCCATTTGTGGCTTCCACAACTAATGTATAATCGAACACTTTCAAACCGTGTCCCTTTTTAAAATCATTTCCAAAATCATCGATTTCGGATAATTTCATCGCCATTTCTTTCCGTTTCTTCTCTGTTCAGATGAAAATGAGGAATATCAAAATATAGAAAAATGATTAAAAGGTTGTTTTAAACAATGAGTTTGAATCCAACTACCTTGAAGCACATGTTTTCGTTTCTTTATGGCTACGAACAGAATGGATGCGCATATTAGCAGTATAGTGGCTGCTATTACTGTACTTATCCATATCCAACTTTTTTTACCTGCATACAATAATTACAAATCTTCAATTATAATTTTTCGAAGCCGTTGTTAATCGTTTCAGTAAAAGGACTATACTGTGTTTCTATTCGGAGATCACTGTCGACATAAGATAAAATTTTCATCAAAAAAAGATATGCCAGAGAACTATATTCACAGTCTATGCAATTTGGAGTACCATTGGAATCTTTTAATAGTTAGATGAAAGGAGAGAGACGAAAAATTCATGAGTTCGATTTTTCAACTAACAATTAAAAAAGAAAAACTAAACAACTAATATTTGAGAATAAACAAAATTAACTTCGAATTAGACCTACCGTGATGATGAGGGGTTATTATCTTCCCTTTGGTCTCCAGTATGTAAACGTCTTCACCCGAAGTAGTGCCGTCAACTATAATATCTTTGGATGAATTCCAATGATAGAAATCACATCCAGTTCCATCATTAGTAGAATATTCTCTGAATCCATTGCAATTACAATTGCTCCAGCAAGCAGCCTCACAATCACTGTGACTAATATTCTGATTGAATTCTAAGGCTAGATATTCATAATTAGAGACAAGAATCTTTTTGGTGAAGACATCACCAGGACTCCTGCACTTAGGTATGTCCTGCCATCTTTGGCACCCTCCTTCTGTGTTGTTGTATCCATAACACAGATCAGCCCATGCAACATATCCCTCTTCGTTATTGTAAGATAACCTCCCAGTATCCCATAGGTACCACCAACCTGTAATGTTTTCATTTGTAGATGTGAAAGAGAAGCTGTCTTCTTCCTCATTAGACACTATGGTGTAGTTCAACACTCCTTGTGCATCTTCTCGAATGTTCTCAAATCTATTGTTCCTCAGTTTCCCACTTTTCCAACAAACTTTTCCTCGTCTTCTTATCATCAGTTCCCGTTCCTTCGGTTCCCATTCAAGACTAAAGGCACCAGGAGTCGCACGCGAATCGGTCAACTGTGAAACAAGTAACCAACGATGGCGTGTTTTGTGATTAACTCCTAACTTCATGGTGGGGATCAAAGTGTGAGTGGGATAATCAAAACTCTGCCACAGAAGAATGTTTGTGCCATTGGGGTGAAGTTGTTGAAGCACAAAGTTGCCTGTGTCCAACAAAGTGGCCACAGTGTTGTTGATAGGTTGAGGAGGAGAATACAGAATTATTGGTTTCTTCACAGATTCAGATTCTATTTTCAGCACGCCTGAGAAGTTTAGGGATAGAACTGCATCACTCTGGTCGACCGATTCTTCTCTATTACCCTTCCAAACTATATGATTGTCATATGCACTTTGGACTGCCAAGTAAGTAAAATCTTAATCCGGAATTATAAACGGATAAAATTGAAGAAAATATTTGCTACTCTTTGAATATAGTAATGGTGAAGAAGAATTCAGTGTATCACCGGGCTTTAAACTGTCATGTGCTGCGTGAACATGAACAGAAGAACTCCAGCACAACCACAAGTGCATGAAAGGAAGCAGTAGTTTCTGTAAGATAAGCCTCATAGGATGCTTCAAGTATTGAAAGGCTAATCTGTAAGAGGGTGCTTTGCGAAGGAATGAGAGAGTCATACTATATATGTGGGTAAGTTGAAATAGTATGCATGTATTTTTTAAGTCTAATTTTTTGTTATACTGCTGCCACTTAAATTAAACATATATATGATCAAATATGTGAACTGATACTTGTAAAATGAAAAACCTTTTAGTATTTTTTAAGAGTATTATACAAATAAGGAGTGAAGCATTGGAATGATGGTGACGTCTATTTTTTATTAGGAATCAGTAAAAACCTTTTTATCATATTTATTTTTGTTGCAAAATCTTTTATATTATATCTTTTTTGGAAGATCTTATCTTAATTATTTTCGTTGTAAAAAACTGTTTGTCAATGTATCAGAAAGCAAACCTTATAAAACCTAATGTGAAGTGAGGTTATCGTATTGATTTTATGAAAGTAATTACAAGGCTATTTCAACAGAATATATATATATTGAAATACATATCTAAAAACTTTAAATATAACAGACGAATACATTAAAGAGTTATAACAGTATAAAAAATATATAAATTATAGGTTCAATATTTGTTAAGACACAAGTGGCACATGCATGGGATGTAGAATTTTTTTTTCCTGGTTTCTTATAGTGTTATATATATCTGTTTATAATAGTTATAATATATAAAAATTTATAAATTATCTTCATTTCAGCAATACAAGTCAAGTCATTACAGAGAACATTTTGGAATTTTCTCTACAACTCGAATTTTAAATATGACCAGCCTTTTCTGTTGAAAAGAAAAAGAAAAGACCCTTTAGTAAAAGAAAAGCATCAGTTCTCTTTACTAAAATAATTGAAAAAGTGTGGATAAGCTGATTACTCGTTGTTAGATTCTACTTTGATTGTTAGTTTCTTTGTACAAGTTAAAATTATATTGTAAAATAACTTAATAAATATATTTCACAAAATTAATAAAAATAATTTTACAAACATATAAACTAATTTTAATTTATAAACGAATTATTTTTTTTAATTCTCAGAATCGCTTTTAAAATGTTTGCGCATAATACCAATACAAAGGGAAACGCATTAAGAATGGCCGACAAAACTTTTAGTTTTATGGGACTTACGCTTTCATTTTAGCATGGACACGTTTAACACTTTTTTTTTTTCACACAGAAAAAATTGAGTTAATATTTATTAGAGGTCCATGATAGTTTGAATGTTTACGATAAAAGGAAGTTTAAATTAAACAAAATGCTTGAATATATATTTCTTCTATTCTTGTGTATAACTTTTTAAAGGGTTAAATATGTTTTTGGTCCCTCAAGTTTCAGTGAATTTTGGAATTAGTCCCTCATCAAAACTTTATATCAATTTAGTCCTTTATCTTTCAAAATGCATGAATTTAGTCCTTTTAATCAAATTTTGTTAAGTTTATCTAACGTTTCAAGCACATTTCATGATAGTATTTAAGTTAAGATTGAAGCAAAAATGTGTCAAACAGTGTAAATAATTTAAATATTATCATGAAATGCGCTTGAAACATCAGATAAACTTAACAAAATTTGGTTAAAAGGACTAAATTCATGCATTTTGAAAGATGAAGGACTAAATTGATCAAAAGTTTTGATAAGGGACTAATTCCAAATTTCGCTGAAACTTGAGGGACAAAAACATATTTAACCCCTTTATAAATGTGTAATTTTAGTGGTAATAAATCTAACTACAATTTTTTATTGATTATTGACATATATAATTAAATTAGGTTATAAATATGATTTTAGTCCCTTAATTTTTTTAGAAACAATTGGACTTAGTCCTCCTTCGATAACTCATTCCAACAAACTAGAAAGAGAGCTTAACTCTTGTACACGTCAAA
>Ga0214542_1009948_pt1 | contig 14302 bp, 4 predicted proteins | sample CNSS1metaG_FD_160096 | JGI IMG/M metagenome (GOLD analysis project Ga0214542, IMG submission 160096) | Root nodule microbial communities from cowpea collected in UCLA plant growth center, Los Angeles, California, USA - CNSS1 | ecosystem: Host-associated > Plants > Roots > Nodule | place: USA...
CAAAGTAAAGTCTTGACTAATTTTAGTTAAAGTAATTACCTCTAATCAAAGTAAAGTCTCAATTATTGGCAAAAACTTATTTAATCAAATGAAAGTTTCTAAATAAAATCAAAGTAAAGTCTCAATTATTGGCAAAAACTTATTTAATCAAATGAAAGTTTCTAAATAAAATCAAAGTAAAGTCTCAATTTAATTTAAAAACCTTTTAACTCATGATTAGCATGCATGTAGATTTAAAATCATTATTTTCTATTCGATTAAGAAGCAAAGGACATAGATAAACAAAAACCACAACAATAATCAAAATAACAAACACATAAATTCATCTAACCTTAGAATTTAGTTAAGAAATTACAGTGGAATCAACCCTTAAAGCTTAGCCCTCCATGGCTTTGATGGAATACATGATAATATGATGAAGGAAAGAAAATAAAAAGAAAAGAGAGAATGAGAGATGTGATGGATGACGGTGTCTGCCAAAACCAGAGAGTTCTAAGTGTCTAAGTTGTCTCGCTTCTGCTCCCTTAAGTCTCTTTATATAGGCTTCAACTGGACTTTGGGCTTTATCTGTTGGTTGCTAAAATCTTTTATTTTTATTTAATTAATTAGCAACTTAATCTCTGTCCAATTTCCAATTCTGCCCCTCTTATTTAACCATTTTTGCCGTTTTGACGAGAGTTGACTGCTGACTTTGACCAATTGACCAGTGTTGACCAATTGACCAGTTTGACTGTCAAATAGCAGCCTGACACGTGACGCAGAGTGCACTTTCTCTCTCCAGACAAGGGTTTGCTACATTTAGGGTTTCATGGACTCCTTTGGCTACGCGAACAGGTGCTGCTCCGGCGGGCACGGTGGCTGCTGTTCAGGTGCACGGTGTGCGACGGAAAAGGAACGGTGGCTGTGCGAAACTGCTGAAATGGAGGCTTCAACAGGTGCTTCGTTCACGATGGTTATGGCGCGAGATGCTTCTCCGTTCTTCTCCCACGATAAGGTTGTGCGAATGCTCGTAGGTGCGATAGAGGATGAGTTGTGGTGGCTCGCGTTGCTGCTGCAATGGTTATGGTAGGAGAGGAGGAAAATTAGGGTTAGGGTTTCATGTGTGAGATGGAGGAGATGATGACGTGGCAAGATCTGACTAGTCAAGTTGGTGAGTGGAGGATTATGACACGTGGCTTGTTCTGGTTGGCTAATTTTAAAAGGTGGGGATTGCCACATGGCATGATCTGGTTGGGTGGAGTTTAAGTGGTAGGAGGGGTGCAACTTAGTGAAAACTGGGGGTGCAAAATAGGTTTTTGGTGATCCACTTTAGAAAGAGTGTGCATTTAGCTCATGATTTATTCTTTTCCAGAATTTCTTGATTTTGGACTTTTTTGTAACTTTGAATATTTCAAATCCACACTATCAATGACCAAAATTAAATTCCAGCTGCATTAACAAACGTTAGAATATCCAATAATATTTTATGCAACTAAAATCAATTTTTACGCCACTTTTACCAAACTTACTCAATAAATCCAATCATCACAAATCCTAATTAAATCAATCTTTAAGCACAAAAAATTCAATTAAATCCCCGAATTTAAATATTAAATGAGGGCAAAAATTTGAACTCATCAGTGAAAGAGGGTGGATTTAGAGTAAAGTTTGTTAAAGTTTGTGAGTGATTCGATGGATGTGATAGATTAAAAATTATATTTAAATCAAGAAAAAATAAGGTTACCAAATTTTCCTTTACTTTAAAAATAATTTAAAACTATTATTATATAAGTTTGATTTGTCGTAGAAAAAATATTAAAATGTATAAATGAAAGTAAAATATTTTAAGAAAAAAATATTTATAAAATAATGTAATGAAAAAATTTATAATTAATAATTACGTTTTAAACATTATTTTAGAACAATTTTAACATTTTCGTTATTAATTATTTTTGTAAAACTAATTTAAAAAGCCATATTTTTACATCATTTTTATAATTAAGTGGAAAAATAAATAACGGACATAATTGTAATCTTGATATCACCCTCAAATCATTGCATAACAGAGATGATTGAAAAATAGTGGAATTTCCATCTTCCTTCCCCTCTCTCGGTCAAGGTTGATTGGAGGGGGAGGGAGGTGATGAAGTCAAGTGGATTAGAGTGTGAAGTTTGTGTTCTTCACTTTAAGTAGATTAAAGGTGAAAGAAGGTGGATTTAGAGTAAAGTTTGTTAAAGTTTGTGAGTGATTTGAAAGATGTGAGAGATTAAAAGTTATACTTAAATTAAATATTGTCATTATACAAGTTTACAAAATTGTCCTTTAAAGGTGGGAAGTTTATGTTTTTCACTTTAAGTGGATTAAAGGTGAAAGTGGGAGGATTTAGAGTAATGTTTGTTAAAGTTCATGAGTGATTTGTTGGATGTGATAAATTAAAAATTATATTTAAATCAAAGAAAAGAAGATTACCAAATTGTCCTCTATTTTAAAAATAATTAAAAATAATTATAATATAACTTTGATTTGTCGTAGAAAAAATATTAAAATGTATAAATGAAAGTAACATATTTTATTAAAAAAATATTTATTAAATAACGTTATAAATTTTTTTATAAATAATAATTACTTCTTAAGCCTTATTTTAGAACAATTTTCAAATTTTCATTATCAATTATTTTTGTAAAAATAATTTTAAAAGCCATATTTTTACATCATTTTTATAATTAAGCTGAAGAATAAATTACTGACAAAATTGTATTCTTGATATCACCATCAAACAAAGACATAATAGAGATGATTTGAAAATAGAAGAATTTCCCTCTTCCTTCCCCTCTTTCTCCCTCAAGGTTGATTGGAGGGAGGGAGAGTATGACATCATGTAGATTACAGTGTGAAGGTTGTGTTGTTCACTTTAAGGGGATTAAAGGTGAAAGTGAGTGGATTTAGAGTAAAGTTTATTGAAGTTTGTTAGTGATTCGATGGATGTGATAGATTAAAAATTATATTTAAATCAAGAAAAAACAAGGTTACCAAATGTTCCTTTATTTTAAATATGATTAAAATTATCATTATAAAAGTATGATTTGTTGTTATTGACTATGGTATGCATCCATGGAAAGCTTCTTTACGTGCTGGAGGAGAGGATCACATTCAGATTCATTGATGCGTCAAAACAGAGAGTGGTAGAGAAAGAATCAAAAGGTCTGTTAAATTTTTTTATTGAAATAAAACGTACTTGTACATTTTGATAACCTATCTTAAATAGGTTTTAACTCATGAAAGTCAGTTACAATAAAAAAATGGCTAAACACAATATCCTCCCCTCAAGTCGGATAGTGGATGCTCATTATTCCGAGCTTGGATACAATGTTTGTGAAAGATAATCGATGAACAAATTTAGTGAAAATGTCTGCGAGTTGTTCATTTGATCGAATAGGTAGAAGGCGAAACAGATTTGCTTGAAGCCTCTCACGAACCACATGGCAATAAATATCGATATGCTTGGTGCGTTCATGGAAGCTGGGGTTGTTCGCTATATGACGGGCAGCTTGGTTGTCGCAGTAGAGAACGGTCGTTGCTGAAGGTTGGATGTAAAGGTCTTGGAAGAGATAGTGAATCCATTGAAGCTCACAGGTAGTAGTGGCGAGAGCACGATACTCTGCTTCAGAGGATGAACGGGAAACAGTATTTTGTTTTTTTGACTTCCATGAAATTAGAGAAGATCCCAGGAAAACGCAAAACCCTGTAACAAAGCGTTTAGTGGTAGGACAGGAAGCCCAATCGGAATCGCTAAACGCATTTAGTTGAATGTCAGTATTAGAAGCAAAAAATAACCTTTGTGAAGGATTAGCCTTGATGTATCTTAAAACATGTTGAGCTGCTTGATGATGATGTTTGGTAGGCCTTTGAAGAAACTGACTAAGGAGATGTATAGCATAACAAATATCTGGTCTGGTGTTAGTGAGGTATAACAACCTCCCAATAAGTCTGCGATAAGACTCAGTGTCTTGTATGACATCTTCAGTGTTGAATAAAACCTTAGTGTCTTTCATAAGAGGTGTCGAGCAGGGCTTACTCCCAAGCATTCCTGTGTCCTTTAAAATGTCTAAGGCATACTTTCTCTAGCACACATGAATTCCTTTTCTTGACCTAGCAACTTCAAGTCCTAAAAAGTATTTGAGATGTCCAAGATCTTTAATCTTGAACGAGTTATTCAATTGACACTTTATGTTTTCAATTTCTTCTAGAGAGTCTCCTGCAAGAACAATATCATCTACATATATGACAAGAGTAGTAAAAGTAGTAGGAGTTTTCTTGACAAAAAGAGAATGGTCAGATTGATATTGAATGTAATTAATTGAAATAAGAAAGGAAGAAAGTTTAGCAAACCATTGACAGCTTGCTTGTTTTAGACCATACAATGATTTTGTTAGTTTGCATACTTGATTGTGCTTGATATCTTTGAGTCCCGAAGGTGGAATCATGTACGCCTCCTCATTAAGATCTCCATGAAGAAATGCATTGTCCACATCTAGCTGATGTAAATGCCAATTTTTAGCAGCTGCAAGGGCTAGGATTAGTCTAATGGTAGTGTGCTTGGCAACGGGTGAGAAAGTATCAAGATAATCAATTCCCTCAAGTTGTGTGAATCCCTTAGCAACTAGGCGGGCTTTATATCTTTCAATGGTACCATCCGCTTTTCGTTTAATCTTATAAACCCACTTACACCCAATAGGTGTTTTGTTTGGAGGAAGCTCTGTGATGTACCAGGTTCTATTATCCTGTAAAGCTTTAATCTTTTTTTTCATGGCAGTAATCCACTCAGGATGTTGACATGCTTCATCATAAGTATGTGGTTCTATGTTAGAAGATATAGCAACGGTATATTTAAGATGTTCTTTAGAAAGGGCATCATAAGATAAAACAGATGACAGTGAATATATTGTTTTGTAATAAGAGGAAGAGGCAGAGTTGTTGACCTGGTGCTTATAATCTTTTAGGAAAGTTGGAATTTTCCTAATTCTACTGGATCTTCTTAAGGTTTCAGTGCTGGTTATATTTTGTTCCTGGCTGAGATCATCCCCATGCTCATGTTCATTTGATACGTTGCCTCCACTATCATCTTCAACAAGGTCTAAGACCTCCTCTGTTGAGGCTTCATCATCCTCCCTGTGAATGTTAGATCTTCTAGGCAAATTGACGGTAGCATAAAAAGGTTCTTGTAAAAAATCAAAGTTGTTTTGATTATTGTAGCCCTTGTCAGATTCAAATTTATATTATGCTCCTTGTAGGGAAAATTACTTTCATAAAATATCACATTTATGCTTATAAAGATTTCTCTACTCACTATATCAAGAAGGACATATCCTTTAATCCCAATTTTATAGCCTAGGAAAATACATTTTCGAGATCCTGGTTGAAGCTTAGTTCTATTGTTTTCTAAAGTAGAGGCAAAGCATAAAGATCCAAACACTTTCAAGTTAAGATAAGTAGGAGGAGTTTCATGTAACAATTCATAGGGGGATTTTCCATTAAGAATAACAGAAGGCAATTTGTTTATCAAATGTATAGCATGTGAAACCGCGTATGACCAGTAATTATTAGGTAAATTAGATTGAAAAAGAAGGATGCGGGCAACATTTAAAATGTGTTGATGTTTCCTTTCAACAATAGAATTTTGTTGAGGGGTTTCAACACAACTTCTTTCATGGATAATCCCAAACCTTTCATACAAATCATTATAGTCAAATTCCTTACCATTATCAGATCTAATGACCTTAATACTGTGATTAAACTGGTTTTTATCGTATATGACAAAATTAAGCAACAAAGGTCTGGTTTCAATTTTATTTTTCATAAGGAAGATCCAAGTGTGTCTGGTTTTATCATCAACAATAGTTAAGAAGTACCTATGACCATGAACAGATGGTATAGCAATGGGTCCCCATATATCAACATGAATTAAATCAAAGACATTCGTAGAAACAGTAGTACTCTGCTGAAAAGATAATTTGTGTTGTTTAGCAAAGTGACATATGTCACAAATCTCTTTTGAAACAGGATGTATATAGGGAAACTGTTTACAAATAAATTCTAGAGTTTTAACACCAGGATTCCCTAACCTATAATGCCAAACATCAATATTAGATTGTTTACAATTCAACATAGCATTCACACAGAAATGCCTTTTATCAATAAAAGACAATTGATGTAGATAGTATAGTCCCTTGTTCAAATCAGCACGACCAATCATCTTGGATGTACTGTTGTCCTGAATCTGGCAGGTCTTAGAAGAAAAAGTTAGTTTGCAGTTCAAGTCTTGAATCAATTTTTGAACAGATAGTAGATTGAAAGTAAATTCTGGAATGTAAAGGACATCAAAAATAGTAAAACTTCTTGAAAATTGGATGGTTCCAGCAAGGTGAGCAGTAACATAGGATTCATTGGGCAATTTAACACAAACAGGTTTAATTTTATAGAAAGTAAGGAAAAGATTTTTATCATGTGTGACATGATCCGTGGCACCCGTGTTAAGTATCCAAGAAATCTTACCAGTTTGTGTCTCAGTTGTAGGAGCAATCTCACCATGCCTTTGAATATGATTGATGTTGTGATTGTGAGGTGTGTCTTGCAAGAGTTTTAAAATCTTTTGAATTTGTTCTGGAGTAAACAGATTGTCGCCCTTTTTATCATTTTCTTGAGAAGATTTATTCTTCATACTCAAATTACAAGATTGTTGATCACTTCTTTCTTGATTACTATTGGAGGAGTCGTTCTTTTGCTTATACCATGGCGGAAAGCCATGTTTAGCATAACATTCGTCAACAATATGGTTGGTCCTATGATAGTAAGAACACTGTTTTGGAGTAGAATTTCTTCCCCTACCTCTACCTTGTTGACCACGCCAGTTTCCCCTACCTTGAGATTTCCAAGAATTCTGATCTTGTTGCTTCCATCCGTGATGTTTTTCTGCAATATTTTGCATTTCGTGATGCTTTTCTGCAGTATTCTGCATCACTCTATTTTCAACAAGATTATTTCCAGCCAATTGTCTTTCTTACTGAATGACTAAAGAAAACACCTTGTTTATATTTGGGAGCGGCTCCATTAAAAGAATTTGTGTCTTAACAGTGCTGTAAATTTCTCCTAATCCCTTTAGAAAACATATGACATACTCAGAGTCTCTGTATTGTTGAGAACCACAATTACATTTTGATAAAGGTCTGAAAGACTCAAGTTCTTCCCATAAAGTTTTAATGTCAGTAAAAACCTGAGTTACGCTCCTCTCACCTTGTTTGATCGAGTGTACTTCTTGAAGAAGATCAGAAATTCTGAAATGGTCACCTTTACGAAACCTTTCTTTCAAATCATCCCATAGTTGCTTAGCAATGTCAATGTAGATAGTGCTCTCTGCAATTTGCGGGGATAAAGTGCGCGTTATCCAGGAGAGGATCATCACATTGCATCTCTCCCATGCTTCAAAGGTATGATCATCCGGTTGAGGAACATCAGTGCTCCCATCTACAAACTTCATCTTATTCTTGGACATAAGGGCACGTCGCATACTTCTGCTCCAACAATGATAATTGGTATCATTCAGCTGAGGTGAAACAAGAATGAGTCCTGGATTTTCTCCAGGATGTAGATAATAAGGGCTGTTAGGATTCTGGCAACAATACATGGTACTTTGCAGAGTGCTTTGCGTTTCACTTGTATTTGTTGATGTCATTGTTCAAAAAGGAGATATGAAACCAAGATCATTAGGTGTAAAGAATCAAAGAAACTAAAAGAAGGATCAAGAACAGTGGCAGCGGAAGCAGAGCAAGCCTTAACCTGCTCTGATACCATATTGACTATGGTATGCATCCATGGAAAGCTTCTTTACGTGCTGGAGGAGAGGATCACATTCAGATTCATTGATGCGTCAAAACAGAGAGTGGTAGAGAAAGAATCAAAAGGTCTGTTAAATTTTTTTACTGAAATAAAATGTACTTGTACATTTTGATAACCTATCTTAAATAAGTTTTAACTGGTGAAAGTCAGTTACAATAAAAAGACGGCTAAACACAAGAAAAAATATTAATATGTATGAATGAAAATAAAATAATTTATAAAAAAAAATATTTATAAAATAATGTATTAAAAAATTTTGTAAATTATATTTAAGTTTTAAACCTTATTTTATACAAATTTTAAAATTTTCGTTATTAATTATATTTTTAAAAATAATTTCAAAAGCCATATTTTTACATCATTATCATAATTAAGCTAAAAAATAAATCAAGGACATAATTGTAATCTTGATATCACCCTCAAATCGTTGAATAACAGAGATGATTGAAAAATAGAGTAATTTCCATCTTCCTTCCCCTCTATCCGTCAAGGTTAATTGGAGGGAGAGGGGATGATGAATTCAAGTGGATTAGAGTGTGAAGGTTGTGTTGTTACTTTAAGTAGATTAAAGGTGAAAGAGGGTGGATTTAGAGTAAAGTTTGTTAAAGTTTGTGAGTGATTTTCTAGATGTGATACATTAAAAATTATATTTAAACTAAGGAAAAACAAAATTACCAAATTGTCCTTTATTTTAAAAATGATTAAAAATTATCATTGTATAAGTTTGATTTGTTGTAGAAAAAATATTAATATGTATGAATGAAAATAAAATATTTTATTAAAAATATATTTATAAAAAAATGTAAAAAACATTTTATAATTAATAATTACTTTTTAAACCTTATTTTAGAACAATTTTCAAATTTTTGTTATTAATTATTTTTGTCAAAATAATTTCAAAAGCCATATTTTTACATTATTTTCATAATTAAGCTGAAAAATAAATTGCGGACATAATTGTAATCTTGATATCACCCTCAAACTATTGCATAACAGTGATGATTGCAAAATAGAGGAAGTTTCATCTTCCTTGACCTCTCTCTGTTAAAGTTGATGGGAAGGAGAGGGAGATGATGGATTCAAATGGATTAGAGTGTGAAGCTTGTCTTTTTCACTTTAAGGGGATTAAAGGTGAAAGAGGTTGGATTTAGAGTAAAATTTGATAAAGTTTGTGAGTGATTTGATGGATGTGTTAAATTAGAAATTATATTTAAATCAACGAAAAACAAGATTACCAAATTGTCCTTTATTTTAAATATGATTAGAAATTATCATTATATAATTTGATTTGTTGTAGAAAAAATATTAATATGCACAAATGAAAATAACGTATTTCATTAAAACAATATTTATAAAATAATGTAATCAAAAATTTTAAAATTAATAATTACTTTTTAAATCTTATTTTATAACAATTTTAAATTTTCGTTATGAGTTATTATTGTAAAAATAATTTCAAAAGCCATATTTTTACATCATTTTCATAATTAAGCTGAAAATTAAATGGCGGATATAATTGTAATCTTGATATCACCCTCATATCATTGCATAACAGATATGACTCAAAAATCGAGGAATTTCCATCTTCCTTCCCCTCTATCCGTCAAGGTTAATTGGAGGGAGAGGGGATGATGAATTCAAATGGATTAGAGTGTGAAGGTTGTGTTGTTACTTTAAGTAGATTAAAGGTGAAAGAGGGTGGATTTAGAGTAAACTTTGTTAAAGTTTGTGAGTGATTTTATGGATGTGATACATTAAAAATTATATTTAAACTAAGGAAAAATAAAATTACCAAATTGTCCTTTATTTTAAAAATGATTAAAAATTATCATTGTAGAAGTTTGATTTGTTGTAGAAAAAATATTAATATGTATGAATGAAAATAACATATTTTATTAAAAATATATTTATAAAAAATGTAAAAAAACATTTTATAATTAATAATTACTTTTTAAACCTTATTTTAGAACAATTTTCAAATTTTTGTTATTAATTATTTTTGTCAAAATAATTTCAAAAGCCATATTTTTACATCATTTTCATAATTAAGCTGAAAAATAAATTGCGGACATAATTGTAATCTTGATATCACCCTTAAACCATTGCATAACAGTGATGATTGCAAAATAGAGTAATTTTCATCTTCCTTCACCTCTCCCTTTGTCAAAGTTGATGGGAGGGAGAGGGAGATGATGAATTCAAGTGGATTAGAGTGTGAAGGTTGTCTTTTTTCCTTTAAGGGGATTAAAGGTGAAAGAGGCTGGATTTAGAGAATATGTATGAATGAAAATAAAATATTTTATTAAAAAAATATTTATAAAAAAATGTAATAAAACATTTTATAATTAATAATTACTTTTTAAACCTTATTTTATAACAATTTTCAAATTTTTGTTCTTAATTATTTTTGTCAAAATAATTTCAAAAGCCATATTTTTACATCATTTTCATAATTAAGCTGAAAAATAAATTGCGGACATAATTGTAATCTTGATATCACCCTCAAACCATTGCATAACAATGATGATTGCAAAATAGAGGAAGTTTCATCTTCCTTGACCTCTCTCTGTTAAAGTTGATGGGAAGGAGAGGGAGATGATGGATTCAAATGGATTAGAGTGTGAAGCTTGTCTTTTTCACTTTAAGGGGATTAAAGGTGAAAGAGGTTGGATTTAGAGTAAAATTTGATAAAGTTTGTGAGTGATTTGATGGATGTGTTAAATTAGAAATTATATTTAAATCAACGAAAAACAAGATTACCAAATTGTCCTTTATTTTAAATATGATTAGAAATTATCATTATATAATTTGATTTGTTGTAGAAAAAATATTAATATGCACAAATGAAAATAACGTATTTCATTAAAACAATATTTATAAAATAATGTAATCAAAAATTTTAAAATTAATAATTACTTTTTAAATCTTATTTTATAACAATTTTAAATTTTCGTTATGAGTTATTATTGTAAAAATAATTTCAAAAGCCATATTTTTACATCATTTTCATAATTAAGCTGAAAAATAAATTGCGGATATAATTGTAATCTTGATATCACCCTCATATCATTGCATAACAGATATGACTCAAAAATCGAGAAATTTCCATCTTCCTTCCTATCTCTCATTGTCGAGGTTGATTGGAGGGAGAGGGGATGATGAATTCAAGTGGATTAAAGTGTGAAGTTTGTGTTGTTACTTTAAGTGGTTTGATGGATGTGATAGATTAAAAATTATATTTAAATCAATGAAAAACAAGATTACCAAATTGTCCTTTATTTTAAAAATGATTAAAAATTATCATTGTATAAGTTTGATTTGTTGTAGAAAAAATATTAATATGTATAAATGAAAATAAAATAGTTTATTAAAAAATATTTATAAGATAATGTAATAAAAAAATTTATAATTAATAATTACTTTTTAAACCTTATTTTATAACAAATTTCAAATTTTTGTTATTAATTATTTTTGTAAATGTAATTTCAAAAGTCATATTTTTACATCATTTTCATCATTAAGTTGAAAAATAAATTGCGGACATAATTGTAATCTTGATATGACCCTCAAACCAAGACATAACAGAGATGATTTAAAAATAGAATAATTATCCTCTTCCTTCCACTCTCTCCCTCAAGGTTATTGGATAGAGAAGGAGAAGATGACATGAAGTGGATTACAATGTGAAGTTTGTGTTGTTCACTTTAAGTGGATTAAAGGTTTAAGTGGTGGATTTAGAGTAAAGTTTGTTTAAGTTTGTGAGTGATTTGATGGATGTGATAGATTAAAAATTATATTTGAATAATAAAAAAACAATATTACCAAATTGTACGTTATTTTAAAAATAATTAAAAATTATCATTATATAAATTTGATTTATCGTAGAAAAAATATGAAAATGTATAAATCAAAGTAACATATTTTAATAAAAATATATATTTAAAGGATAATGTAATAAAAAAATTTATAGTTAAAAATTACTTTTTATACCTTATTTTATAACAATTTTCAAATTTTCGTTATTAATTATTTTTGTAAAAATAATTTGAAAAATCATATTTTTACATCATTTTCATAATTAAGTTGAAAAATAAATTGCGGACATAATTGTAATTTTGATATCACCCTCAAACCAAGACATAACAGAGATGATTTAAAAATATAAGAATTTCCCTCTTCCTTCCACTCTCTCTCCCTTTCAAGGTTGATTGGATGGAGAGGGAGAGGATGACATCAAATGGATTATAGTGTGAAGTTTGTGTTGTACACTTTAAGTGGATTAAAGGTGAAAGTGGGTGGATTAAGAGTAAAGTTTGTTAAAGTTTGTGAGTGATTTGATGGATGTGATAGATTAAAAATTATATTTAAATCATAAAAAAACAAGATTACCAAATTGTACTTTATTTTAAAAATAATTAAAATATATCATTATATAAGTTTGATTGATCGTAGAAAAAATATGATAATGTGTAAATGAAAGTAACATATTTTAATAAAACAAATATTTAAAAGATAATGTAATAAAAAAATTTATAATTAAAAATTACTTTTTAAACATTATTTTATAACAATTTTCAAATTTTCGTTATATTTACATCATTTTCATAATTATGCTAAAAATAAATTGCGTACATAATTGTAATCTTGATATCACTCTTAAACCATTGCATAACAAACATGATTGAAAAATAGAGGGATAGGGATAGGATGGAGGCCAGAATTCAAGTGGATTAGAGTGTTAAGCTTGTCTTGTTCACTTTAATGGGATTAAAGGTGAAAGTGAGTGGATTTAGAGTAAAGTTTGTTGAAGTTTTTGAGTGATTTTGATGAAGGATTGACCCCAACCAAGGATGGAGGCACATGCTTAAGAAGACTAAGCATGTTTAGAAAGGAAATTCACTAATCATTCATCCCTTGCATTTGTGTTTGTTATTTTTGATTCCCTAAGTTAACTTAGTTGAATAAACTTTAGTTGACTTGTTGACCTTTGACTAGGTTTGACTTGTTGATTATAGTTGACTTTACTTAAGCCAACATGCTAATCTATGTTTATTTGCTTTGTAGGTTAATTAGGAGTAAGAAAGCAATGTTAGGTGGTGCATGGTTATTGGGGAGCATAAATGATGTGGAGGAGAGAGCAAAGCAAAGGCATAAAGCATAAAGTAAAAGGCATAAAATAAGTGTACCTATGTACCTTTGGTCTCTCATTTTTTGTAACCTTATTTGACCTAGTTTCTAGAAGCTAGGGTTAGGTTTTTGTAGAGACATCCTTAGGTATATTTTATTTGCTTAGAGGCCCCTAAACTCTTCTATATAAGGGGTGATCCTAGACATGTAAAAGGGTTGATAATTTTAAAGTAAAACCACTCTTGTATCTCAACCATTTATGAGAGTTTCCTCCCTAGGGAGTGAATACTTTTAAGCCTTATCTTGCATAGCAAGTGGCGGCACACATTCACTCATCTTCAAGGTTGCCATGGCTTCTAGCCTAGGCTTTTAGTGGCATGCTTCTCACATTTTTATCATTTCTTTCCTTCCATTATATGTTTTCTTCTTCATTTAATTGTTCTTGGTTTTCTATGGTTTGTGTGCTTTCCATTTCCTTTTTGTTTGAATCAATCCATCATCTTCTTCTTTTGAGCTTTGTGAAAGGAACCTTCACATCTAGATAACATGCTATCTTAATGTCCAGTGGGGATTTCACTTAGTTTTCTTAATCAACTCACTCCATATTCAATAATCTTAAAAAGAAACAAGATAATCCTTCATCATTTGGTATCTAGAGCCTGGGTTATCTTGAATATGGTGTTTTTCATGTGCTAACCTTGTCTTGTTGTAGGTATCTTTGTATGGTTCGAATCCACTTCCATTACACACAAAAACTTGACCATTTTAAAACATTAAACTGCACCAGGTTATCGGTCCAGAAATTACATTTTTGGTGTCAAAAGCAAGCTCTTTGAGTCTAGTTTCCAGAAAAAAAGAACCAACCCATTTGGAGTTTTGTAGAGAAAGTTATGATCAAATTAGTGAGCAAAGGTCAGATCTGCCAACAATACGTGAATCAACGTTTTCAGATCTGTTATGGCAGTTTGGCTACGGTTTTTACACCTCTTTAAGCTCCTAAATGTGGTTGGATAACATTCTTTGGATGCTTAGTCTTTGAACCTCAAATCCATGAGTTTAAATGCATGATAGCTACATGTTTGTATCTTTGTGTATGTCATGTTGTCTTTAAATGTGCCTAACTTTTGTTTGAGTCATGTCATATGTTAACTTGAAGTTTTCTTATTCTTGTTTTTCCAAGTATTTGAATCTTGCTTTCACTTTATGTCTTGCTTGATGTATGCTCCATGAAATTGATTTTGGCCTAAAACTTGAGGAACTAAGTGTCCAAGCCACCTAAAACTCTTTCTCACCATTTTATGA
>Ga0214542_1009952_pt1 | contig 14292 bp, 9 predicted proteins | sample CNSS1metaG_FD_160096 | JGI IMG/M metagenome (GOLD analysis project Ga0214542, IMG submission 160096) | Root nodule microbial communities from cowpea collected in UCLA plant growth center, Los Angeles, California, USA - CNSS1 | ecosystem: Host-associated > Plants > Roots > Nodule | place: USA...
TGCCAAGTCAAAATTGAATGTGTCTTGATAGAATTCTTCAAGAAGACCTTCCAAGATAGCTCCAAGAACCTGTTTCACACTTCTCTTTCTTTCTTTTGATTCAACAGGTTATTCTTGAGAAAGTGCAAAAACTGTTTTTATATAACAGTTGCAATCAGGCATGAACCTAGTCGATTACATTAGTTGGCTAGTCGACTATCGGGAAGTGCATAAACTGTTTTTATATAACAGTTGCTATCAGGCACGAACCTAGTCGACTACATTAGTTGGCTAGTCGACTATCGGGGCAGCAGATTAACATTTTCAGATTATCACACACATGTCATGTTAACCATTGTCATGCTATTATGGACATCATCAAAAACATTTCGAATACACTTAATAAGCAACAATCTCCCCCTTTTTTGATGATGGACAAACTTGCATAGAACAACAAACCTTTCTCCCCCTTTGGACATGATCAAAAACAGGGAAAAAAAAACAATGCAGAAAATAGCCAATCTCAATGAAGTATATAGTTAAAAGCATTCAAAATCATGAGCTTCCTTTGCTCCCCCTAACTTGAAACCCCCTATATGATGAATAGGCCAATGAAATCATAGAATGTCATAACTATGGAATGCATGTCATTATATAATATGGTATCAAAGTAAAATGCAGCAGATGGGGATAAGAGAAATTGGAATATCAAAGTACAAGCAACATTGTCAAATCAAGTAACAAGAAAAGAACAACATGGACTTAATGGGCAAAGCAAATACAACAAATTTTATCATATTAGCTCAAAGTATAATCAATCACAAAAGAACAATCTTGATCCCAAAATCTAGATGTATGGTTACTCCCCCTAGGAACAAACACCTAAACAACACACACACATTTCTCCCCTTTTTTGAACATTTAGAAAAATAAGGAACTGACAGAAAAAGAATATGCAAACGATGAGACATATTCAGTATCACTACCATAAATATTTGTTCAGACAAAGATGTAGCATAGCAAGGACAAACATGATACAAAATATGTATGCAACATTCAGCTCAAAAAAGTACGTGGCTAGTTAACTAGCAAGTTGACTATTTTATGCAGAACGAGAAAACTTGATGCAGTATGAAAAAATAGTTAACTAATGAGTCGACTATGTAATGCAGAAACAGAAAAACTGGTGCAGTGGTGACAAATCTAGTGCAATATGAAAACGATAGTTAACTAGATAGTCAACTTTATTTGCTGCAGAATGGTAAAATCTGATGCAGATTTTTATGCTGTAAATGTGAAATCAAGTATGCCTAATTCATTAAAATGTTGAAGAATAACAACATAGATGCAACAACACAATTTGTATTTGTAGGAAACACTTTTGGTGCAAAAAGATTAATTTTTATGTCCTAAGAAACATCATCAAAAAGTGTTAAAAGTTGTTTTACTCATGCGGGGAATGATTGAAACTTATCTTTACTTGTGCAGCCCAAAAAATAATACCATATTGATTATTAGGCTTTTCATAAACCCTGCAAAACAGGTAAAATACATCTAGGTACCCACTTTGTACTTGGGTCCTTTCATGTTAGCAACATAGATGGTGTTTTTAGGTAACCAAAGATATTTTCCACTTGGAACACCAACATTTTTGAAATAACAAGAATTTGATGTATGACCATTCTTTAAACAATAAAAGCAAGATAAAAAAGTTGTATTGAATGCCTTCTTAGGATGAAAGAAAAGATTTTTGAAAGACTTTTGTTTCTTTGAAAAGGAATATCCATATTCATCCATTACATGCTTTTGAGAATTAAGAAGAGTATCCAAGTTGGATTTTTCTGCTGTAAACTTTGCAAGAGTTTCCTCAAGAAATTCAACTTTGTTTTTAAAGTTCTTGCAATCTTTACAATCAAAATTTTCAACTTGCAAGGTTGAATTACAATTACAAGAGGAGGTTTTATGAATGATGTCTAAATTTTCCAAATCAAAATCCAATTTCTTATTTGCCTATTCTAATTGATCCAATCTATTTTCCAACTCTTGATAGTTCATCTTAAGCTTTTTGTTTAAACAATTAAGTTCATTTGCATCTTTATGCAATTCTTCAAATGTATCAAGAAGTTCATCATACTTTGCTTGAATATTAGAATTAGAAGTACTTATCTTGCTTTCTTGGGACTCAACATCAATCATGAAGCATGTGTTGACATCTTTACTGCTGTTGTTACTTTCTGAATTGTTATGGCCATGTTCTTCAATGCTCTCTTGAGCTTTCTCCAAGGTTTCCCACATTTCTTTTGCATTCTTACATGTAGAAACTTTGTAGAATTCTTCCATGGTGAGTGCTGAGGAAATGATGTATCTAGCTCTAGCATCATATTGCACTTTCTTGTTCTCATCCGCGGTCCATAAATTGAAGTCTTTCTCAACCTGCACATTGTTAATGGTATGCATAGGAATAAATGGTCCATTTACAATAGCATCCCAAACACCCATGTCAATGGATTCTAAAAAGATTTTCATTCTTATTTTCCAGAAAAGATAGTTTTCTCCAGCAAACAGTGGTGGTCTATCGATTGAAGGCCCTTCAGAAAACATTTGTGAAATATTGGCCATCTGTCAGGATCTAGTCGACTATGTATTCGACTAACCAGCTCTGGTGCCACTTGTTAGAATTGATGCTCCAATATTTCACAACCAAGAGGGGGGTAAATTGGTATTAACAAATTTTGCCCAGTTTTAGCACTTTTAAAATTGTTTTGATAATAACCTTTGCTTTTGAATCAATTGAAATAGTATGGTTTGATGCTTAATGTATGGAGCATTTATACTATGACAAGATAAAGAGAGAAAGAGATAAAGAACACAAAATTTTTATACTGGTTCGATTCTTAAGAATCTACATCCAGTTCATCTAGCAAACCACAGCTAGATATATTCACTATATCACAAGAATTTCAAGATTTACAAATACACTTGATAAATCTAAATTCTAAGATAAAGGAACACAAACGCAAGGCATCCACACACTTGCACAACCACACAACAGCAAGGCTATCACACACACTTGCTTTAGACAAAAAACAACAAAAACAAACAGTTTCAAACTGTATCAAAATACAAGAACAAAGCCTACAAAATGGATTGAGTACACCTTTTCCAAGACTGAAATTTCTTCTTCTTGCCAAGTCAAAATTGAATGTGTCTTGATAGAATTCTTCAAGAAGACCTTCCAAGATAGCTCCAAGAACCTGTTTCACACTTCTCTTTCTTTCTTTTGATTCAACAGGTTATTTTTGAGAAAGTGCAAAAACTGTTTTTATATAACAGTTGCAATCAGGCACGAACCTAGTCGACTACATTAGTTGGCTAGTCGACTATCGGGAAGTGCAGAAACTGTTTTTATATAACAGCTGCTATCAGGTACGAACCTAGTCGACTACATTAGTTGGCTAGTCGACTATCGGGGCAGCAGATTAACATTTTCAGATTATCACACACATGTCATGTTAACCATTTTCATGCTATTATGGACATCATCAAAAACATTTCAAATACACTTAAAAAGCAACAGTTTTATATACATTATGCTAAGATGTATGTTTATATAATATACTAAATTACTATATCTTATATAATATATTAAAATATTATGTGTATAACTTAAAAGTGAAATGGATGAAAGCATATAATATATTGAAATATTACATTTAACATTTACGTAAAGTGAAATGTATGGAAGTCATTATAATATTATTTTGTGTTTGGTTATGTTTCTATGGTTTGTGCTAATATATATTTGGTTATTTTATTTAGTTAGGTTATATCGTTATGCATAAATTGTATGTGGAATAGGATTGTCGGTTATCTCCTTTGAGTGAAATGGTTGAGTGTATGTGCGCTTAAATGAATAAGTGTTAATGCTAATCTAAAGTTGAAATAAGGAATTACGAGCAATGAGAACAATATTTATCCAGGTCTATGGATTTTGGGTGAGTGTTGAGGAATAAAGAGTGTGATAGAAAATGCGCAAAAATTGTGAAAAATCAGTACAACGAGTTGTACTGGTGGTGTCTGGCGGAAAGGCTTGGACTGTCAGGCGATAGCTACAATTCTAGGGATTGCTATGACGCGTGGCGCCTGACAATATGTGTCCCTCGCCAGGCGATCTGAAAGCGGGTTTCGTCTGGCGGCTCTGGAGCAGCACTAGGCGATAACGCAGTAGCAGCAACTTTGATTGTGTTGATGTGCGTGGTCTACAAAGCTTTGGTGATATCTCTAAGGTCGGCTTGTTGGCATTCCTCGAGTGTGGCTCGGAATGGCATCCCTCAAGTTGAGCTCGGGATGGCGGATGAACACGAGGAACCCTTGAGTTGAGATCGGGTTGGCGAGTGTTCTTGCATGTGTTCTACAAGTGGTGGCTTGTAGGTTGGACAACAACGATAGCTTGAGATTATTAACCAAAGACGTAGAACATGGATTACATGGTGGTGGCCATGTGATATGAGATCAAAGGATGAGGATCCTTGGATTGTGTGTTTTGTTATATAAATTGATGCATATGTTTTATTCTATTAGCTCACCCTATCTGCTTGTGTTTGGCGATGATCGTGTATGCGGTACACGGGAGCAGTCGATGTTGTAGGTGGATCTGGTGAGGCATAGAGCCGAAGCGGGGCTAGTTGGGAGAGGACTTTCTTAGAGTTTTATATTTTATGAGTTTTTAAAGAATTTGTAATATTTCATATTACTACCCGTAAACATTATAATTGAGTTTTAAATTTTATGGATTGAGTTAACTTCGGATGTAATACAATTTTATATTTCACATGTTTTGGAAAATGGAGCTTAATAAATGAGTATTTAATATTATTATCTTATTTTATTAAGTAAATTCGTAATATCTGGACGGGATGTTACATTCCCTCTTTGTGCCGTCAACTTTCCTTTTTATAAGGTATGTCCAATGATAGTGATAGTTCGTCTACATCAGGGTCGAGTAGTAGGAGTGGAGAATCGAGGAATGAGGGTAGTAGCCATTTGGCTGACGATAGGGGGTTCAAACGGAGGTTATTCATGATACTAGAGAGGATCCTCCTGAGGAGGTAGCCGAAAGCAGTTAACCAGCAAAGGCCGGATACGAGTAGGTGGTCGTCGACGTGAGAACCCAATATTCGCTCTTCAGATGGTCCTGGATACTCAACTCATGTTTGAATTACATCCTTGTCTTTTAGAGAGGTGCTTCTCCAGATATTGTATCCTTGGAGCGAGTGAGCATAGTTGAGTGTGTCTGTCATGATCAAGGGAGTGCCGATGAGGCGTTCTTTTACATGTACATGTGCCATTTCTTGCAATTACATGTGCGGGTTCCTTTTGATGATTTTACAATGGGGGTGCTTCGACTGTTGAACGTCGCGCCTACCTAGTTGCATCCTAACAGTTGGGGTTATCTTCAAGCTTTTCGTGTGCTATGTCGATCTTTATATCTTCAGCGTTCTTCGTAGTGCTTTGTAAGACCCGTGGAATTTAATTAATTAAATAATTAATTAATTAATAAATGCGGGTAGTGGAAACCTTTATGGCATTTAATTTTGATTGATGTGATGTGGAAAAGTGCTAGCTCAAATGGTTGAGAGTACTTAGTTGTGTTGAGAGGACTTGGATTTGAGTCTTATGTATGCCTATTGTGTGTTATTTAATTTATTATTATTTTTGACAATATGCTTGATCATGTTGAGTGATGGTATAATCATAGAATTATATTGACCATCACGAAACATGAATTAGTTAAATTGGTTGTCCATGTACTGGGTAATCGGGAGGTTGTGAGTTCAAACCTTGGTAGAACCAAAGTAAACTTTCTTTTTTGCTAAAATTAGTTTTGGCTTGAATGTTAAAGGGCAGAGGAAAACCATAGCTGAATGGGAAGCCAAATAGGGGCTGGAAAACCATGACATAATTGTGCTTGAATGGTAATTACGACAATTAATGAGATAATTTTCGTTTTGGCCATTAATCACCCTTAATACCTAATTAAAAAGTCAATTAAGGAAGAGAAAGAAGATTTTTGAGGCTGCCATTAGAGAGAACCTTATGAGGAGCGAAATTTCAGAGAGAAATTGTGATTCTGGTGTTAAAAGAATAGCTGATTTGGGAAGGAATCAAAGGGGGGACATTGGTGCTCAAGGGAAGACTCATAATTCAAACTCTAAGCAAACGAAATTCCAGGTTAGAGGATCTGGACTACGATATTTTATTCGTATTGATGATTGCATGAAATGTATGATAATTGAATGCATGTTCTTAGTTTATTTTTCTTTGATTTTCGAGTTTTTGGAAAATTTCCAGAAACCGCCTAGCCACCAGGCGACTCATGTCAAATTGGGTGTATTTTCTTGGTTCTGCGAGGATTCGCCTGGCGGTGAAGCCCTATACCGCTAGGCGGCATAAGCCTGTAACCTAGTTTTGGGTTTTCCTAATGAACTTCCTGGCGGTGATGAGCACCCGCCAGGTGACGCGAGCCATGTTGGCTCGATTTTTATGTTTTCGGGGTTCTGTGTTGTTTTTGATCGGTGTAAAATGTGTCCAAACCATAAAATGATTGAAGAGATGAGCATTGTTGGAATTACATTGTAGAGCGAGAGAATTAAGCGAAAATTAGTTATATGTGAATATTAGGGTTAACAGATTTGGGGTTTTTAAAATTAGGTGTGATTATTATGAAATTGATCTGGAATTCATGAGGGAAATAGTTATAATTGATTATCGTACCCCGGTATATGTGTTCCCAATTGAAACGGAGGAGATTGTATAGAGAAATAAGAAAATGGAGTGAGGGAAGTTGTTAGCAGGTGTAACAAAACCTGGGATTTTTCCCATGACTGATGCACCACCTGGCGGGTCTTAGCGTTTCGCCAGGCGACAACGCGACACCCAAAAGCATTCTGGGGATTTTTGGGTGTGCTGGGTTCGGGTTGGATGCTGTGATGACCTTGATATGGAACAATATTGAATAATTAGTGAAAATGATCCTTTTATACTATTTCTAGAGTTGGTGAGGAACTTGTGAAGGAAAGGAGATAGGAACTAATTAGTGGACTAGAAATCTATGATTCTAATTGTATTGGGGATGAAGTATAAAATATGGCAGAAGTTAGTATATAATTCTCATGAGCTTAACTAGTAATTCAGATGGTTGAGTTAGAGACATTGACAACTTGTGCATAGGGAACAAATAGCAGATTATAATATAAGGCATAATATATGGTTGTGGTGTGGGTATGAATGGACTAAATATGTTACTATCAAGTAATAGTAAGGTTTAGACATAAGCTAGTAGGAGGTGTATGAGTTGTAAGCTTGATGAGAAGGTTTGAATTTAAGTAAACCAATCATTGGTACAATGGGATTGGGGAACCAAGTGAGAGTAAGAATAGTGGTAATGCAATGATCAATAAGAGAATTTATACTCTGGAGGTGTGTGATTACGTGGTAGAGGATTACAAAATGGTTGAAGTGCAGAAAAAACCAGTACAACTCATTGTACTGGTGTGGCGCCTGGCGGCAGAGCTCAACCCGCCAGGCGATAGCCAGTGTTCCAGGGGTCTTGTAAGACGAGAGGCATCTGGCGGTGAGGGATGTCCCACCAGGCGATAGTTACATAGGTAGTGTGTTTCAAGGCACGTGGTGCCTGGTGGTACGCGTTCCCCGCCAGACGGTCTAGAAGCAGGCAGCGTTTGACGCTACATGATTTGCGCTAAGCGATTTTGCTGTAGCAGTATTGGGGTTTCTTACTCTTAATGTGCGTGATCTACAATATTTTAGTGATGCCTTAAAGGTCGGCTTATTGGTGTTCCTTGAGTTGTGGCTCAGAACGTATCCTTTAAGTTGTGGCTCAGAACGTATCATTTGAGTTGTGGCTCGAGATAGAGGTTAAGCACGTGGCATTCCTTAAGTTGTGGCTCGGAATGACATCCCTCGAGTTGTGGCTCGAGATGGCGGATGAACACGAGGAACTCTTGAGTTGTGGCTCGGGTTGGCGAGTGTTACCAGTGTGGCCCACACGGATGGGTCCAAATAGATTGCCCTCCTTGGTATAAGACCAATGGGTTTGGTAATCTTGGGATGTTACAAATATTATTCATATTGGGAACTCAACCTGGCGCTACGGTGTGTGATCCGTAGCATGGTTTCCCGCACGTGCTCTATTGGTTGTGGCTGTTAGGTATGGCAGTAAGACATCTTGAGATACTCACTAGAAAATGTAGAACATGGTTAGCATGGTTGTGGCCATGTGATATGAAATCAAAGGATGGAATTCCTTTGGTGTAATTCTGTTATATATATAAATGTGTTATATATATGTTTTATTCTATTAGCTCACCTATCTGCTTGTGTTTGACAATGATCCTGTACGCGGTACACGTGAGTAGAGGATGTTGCAGATGGATCGGGTGAGGCATAGAGATGGAACATAGGCTAGTTGATAGATTTTTATAGATTTGTTTTTATTATGGATTTTTCGGATTATAATCTCTGGATATGAACATGAATTTGTTTTATAAATGAGTTTATAATGTATTTAAGATACTTTTAAATTGAAATAAAGTTTTAAATTTCTCGCATTTTTGGGAAATGAGATTTTAATAAATGAAGTTAATGTCATAATTCTTTAATTTTATTATTGAAATTCATAATATCCTGTCAGGATGTTACATGCTTCCTATATTTTTATGATACCCACCTAAAGAGTCTGGTCACTTGGTTGTCCTTGGTGAGCTGGCCGGGTATAAGCATTTTGGACGGTTTTTCACAATCGTTCAAACATTTTAAGGACGACTTTCTTAAATTCGTTGTGAAGGAGCCGAGTTGTTCACACTTCTATAATGAGGATAGGAGTATGAAGTTCCCATTTAGTTGGACCAACAATCCTTGGCGATATAAGGATATGAAGAAGGAGGAGTTGTCGACGAGTGATAGAGGAGTTGGGAAGATCTTGGAAAAATTTAGCAATAAGCTGCCCACTAAGGGTTTAGTTAGAGTTTATTTATCCGTGCACCCCCTTATTGATTTAGAAGGTATCATTTTTTATTCTTATCGTTATGCTTTATGTGAGAGAGATAACCATTTGTGTTTGTGTTCCAGGTCATATGGCTCAATTGGGGAGAAAGAACCTAAGCTTGTTTAGGACTTTGCGCAGAGAGCAAGCCGAGAAGGCCAAGAATGACGGGAATACTAAAGTTCCCAACCTGTAGGAATCATTAGTCGAAGTTCACGTTCATGACAGGTCCAAGAGGAAAGCGTCCATTCCGGTGAAACATGGCATCAAAAAGGACTTGAAGAAAAATGATCATACACTATTTTTCAATTTCTCTTATTATCATCTGCTTTGGTTTTACAAATTTTTGTGATGATATCTCGTTTGTATGAAAAATGATCATACACTATTTTAGTTAGGGGATTAGGTATTATATGTTCGACCCAGTCCGCTTACTTAGGTAAGTGGTGGGGACTTCAAGAATTTATTTTGATGATAGCATTCTTTGTTAGTTTTGAAATGGTGAGTCTAGCCAAGAAGGGGGGTTGAATTGACTTTATAAACCTTTTCGAAAGCTTAAAACCTTTTTCAATTGAATCTAATAGACTGGAATGTTTGGATGTAAATGCAGCAGACCAATACACTTTCAATCGATTAAAATATAAATGAGCAGACTAAATTGTTCTTGATGCTATGAAACAGTCGATTAACAAGACAAATCAGTCGGCTAAAATACTGGAGAATAATGCAGAATGCAGAATTCGCAAATTCAACTCAAACAACAATCTTTTACATACAAGACATGTTCCAATCAATATTTATAACAAGTACAAAGTATTGAATCACACCAAAGATCAAATTGCTTGGTTTTCTTGAGTTTTTAAAGAGTTTCAAAGAGAGGGAGATGAGGGAAAGAAGAATGCACAACTATTTTTATACTGGTTCACTCAATCACAGAGCTACATCCAATTTTCCAAGACAACCTGAGCTTGGTTTCCACTATATTCAAAAGTTTTACAAATCAAACACCAAGATTACACTTTTGAACACAACGCACACAGGAATTTTGACTCACACAAAAATCTAGAACCACAACCTACAAGAATCACACTTGCAGACCTGAAATCACATCAGGCAAACCATCCAGATGCACAAGAACGTCCAAACCTAATGGTGGCAGTCCCTAGCACACCATACATGTGTTCTTCAAGATACTCACAAGCCAAAATGCCTCCAAGATCAACCAAGATCTTCAAACACAAGTTGCAGCTGTGTATTGTAGAGAGAGAACGCTTCCCAGAGATAAATGACACAATTTCGTTTAGAAAAACTCATATTCGCACCTCTGCTCGCGAAAACACAACTTATATAGTCTGGTTTAAGTGAAAACAGTCGATTGAATTTTCCGTACAGTCAGCTGATTTCACCTGACTTAAGTGAAATCAGTCGATTGAAAAATAATTCAACTAACTGAATGCATTCATACCAAAAACTATATACAGCAAGCCTTTTAACCTGTTAAAACCCATTTTAACAGATTAAAAGAGACACACTAAGGCACACAAGACATCTAACCTAAGTCATATAGCCTATCAACAATGTATAACACTAACACATTACATTTAACATTTTATATACATATTTAACACACTAAAACTAAATCTTCAAGTGGATCTTTATCAATCTTCATCAAACACATAAGATCTTCATGCACAGCTTTATCAATTCTTTTCTTCAAGCTTGCTTGTGCCAATAATCTCCCCCTGAATTGATGAAGCCAACACCCTCGAGTTGAATTGATGAGCTAAGATCCATAGAGAAACCTGAAAAAGCTTTTGCATCCAAGATACAAATATTCCAAATATACAACCAAGCAAAAGCACACAAGCATACATACATATCACATATGCATATGCTCCCCCTATCATTAGTAATATGATTTAACAACAGATTTTAGATTAAGTTTGCAGTATTATATGATTCCAATAGATTTATTTCAGGTTTTCCAATTTTGACACAATTTTACTCAATTTTCACTCATTTTTCTCCCCCTTTGAATTCATCAAATGAAAGTAAATGCATAGATCAATTTGGAAAGATGAAAATTTTCATTAAAGCATTAACATAGGGGTGTACCAGGGCACTTGGCATGAATACAAACACACCAGAACAAAAATAGAAATTACAGAACATCATAAAGCTAAAAACGAATATAATCATCTGACTGAAATGAGAAAATAGCCAATTAAAAAACTAGAACAGATAGCAGACACACAAAGTGCAGCATGAAAATGCAATGCATGACCTATGAGCCATCCCCTTCACTTATTCCTAGGGTTGTCTCTGTTGTAGACATTGGAGAGGAGGTCATGAACATTATGGAGTTGGTCATCCAAGTCTTGGAACCTTGTTGTGTAGTAAATATGATGTGCATTTTGAGCCATGTTGAGGTCTTAAAGTTGATTGAGAACCATTCTCTCAAATTGGGAGTATGTAGGTCCAGTATTCTCAAGGGGGTTGTACAACTCAATTGCCATTGGCTAAGGTTCATCTTCCTCTTGGTTTCCTCCAATTGTTCCCTCTTCATGATCATTTGCTCCACCTTCAATATTTGCACCTTGATCACCTTCAACTAGCCAAGTGTTTGTAAGACCCGCTAAATTTAAATAATTAAATAATTAATTATTTAATTAATGCGAATGAGAGAAGCCTTTATGGCATTAAATTCTAACATTCTTGACGTGGAAAAGTATTAGCTCAAGTGGTTGAGAGTACTTGGTTGTGGGAGAGGACTTGGGTTTGAGTCCTATGTATGCTAGTTGTGTGTTATTTAAATTCTTAGTAAATTTTTTTGTTAGATATGATTGGGTGTGATAAGTAAGGATATAATGTTTGACATATAAATATTATCATGTAATATGACTTGGTTGAATTGGTTGTACATTTGAATTGGAATTGTGTGGTGATGGGTTCAAACCTTGGTATGAACAAAGTACTTTCTTTTCTTTTTTTTGCTAAAAATTACTCTAGCGTGCACATGAAGCCCACGTGTTTTAAATACAACGTTCAAATAAATGTGGGTGTTGATTTACTTTATATCACATTTATAAAATTGTTGTATTTAATATATTTAAGCAACATTTATAGACCTGTAGTATATTTTAGTGTGGTTTAAAGTGCAAAATGACGTAGTGCCTCTACACTTATAAATAGTGTCTCCCTCTCTAGTAAGATCAGAATATTTTGAGCAAGAAAACTGTGTTGGTTTTGTGAGTTTAGTGTTTGTTCACTTTTATGTGATAGTCTTATTTTGAGTGTGAGCTTCAAGTGGCAAATCAAATTCACTCACCTTGAAGTGACTCCAAGTGGCGTGGCAACCTTCCATCCTAAATTTCTTCCATCTTGCAATTCGTATTGGAGTCTTTAACCACATAAATTCTTTTGTCCTTTTAAAATTCTAGTGTTGAAGTTTTTTTTTTTTGCCGAACATGTTTGTTTCATGCCAATTCTCAAGTCAGCTTGTATCATGTGATATTAAAATTTGATTGTGACCACTTCTATGCATACAAATTGACTTGACGCATGTTGTTCGACAAATTAAGTGTTGATCAATTTTAATCGGTGCAATCATGTCAAATTTGCAGTTTTGTTTGGAACTTTTAATTCTGTGTTAATTTTGTTTTGTTTATTCAAGTGTGTGCTTCATTCCATTCGGCTAGCTCCAGACGAATACATATTCTAAATCCTTTTAGCAATCTGTTTTTCAGTTTTCTTTCCATATATTACGGCACCGGCAGATTTTCAAACAAAATTTAGAAGATTCCAAGATAAAAGATTATATATAAATTGGAATTTATTAAACTTGTTATTTAATGTTTCGAATAAATCTCCTATTATGTCGGGGGATGAATCTTTTATTTAGTTGCATATTTTTCTCCTAGTTTAGTGGCAGGTATATCAGCATTTTCCTATTTCAGTGGTATTGCTATAACTGCTAAGAAGTTTCATTCTGTGTAAAGGCTTATTAAAGCCAACGTTGCAATCAAATAAATATCTCTCTCATAAAAGTGAATATTGCATACCTTGATATAACTGTAAGGGGTCTGATCCAGAGTGTGCACGAGTGAAATTTAGTGGAAGAGAGTGACGAGAGAAAACAACGTGAGAAAAAGTGAGAAGATGGCTGAAAAATTTATGCAACCAGTCATCCCAAGGTTTGATGGCCATTATGATTTTTGGGCCATGACAATGGAAAATTTCCTACAAAGCAAAGAATTGTTGTAAGACCCGAGAAATTTAAATAATTAATTAAATAATTATTTAATAAACGCGGGTAATAGGAACCTTTAAGGCATTTAATACGGATTGTGTAACATCCCGACCGGATATTACGGGTTTAAAATATAATATAAAATAAGAAAATAAAATCAGATTTATTATAAATCCATTTCCATAAAAACGCGGGAATTTCAAAGAATTTATTTCATAATAAATATAACTCTAAGTTCAAATCTTCTCAAAATTCAATAAAATACCAAAACAGTCTCATAATAGATTACATCTTTATTCCAAAACCATAAATGATAAAATTCTATGAAACTGTTCCCATGAGTTTTCCCCACTCCGCTGCTAAGCCTCACTAGATCCACCTACAACATCATCTACTCTCGTGTACCGCGTACACGATCATCACCAAACACAAGCAGATAGGGTGAGCTAACAAAATAAACATATATATAGGGCACAAATATACCAATCACACAATCACACTAAAGGAATTCCATCCTTTGATATCACATCACATGGCCACCACCATGTTATTTGTGTTCTACATCTTCTAGTGAGTACCTCAAGGTGACTTGCCGCCATACCTATCGACCACAACCGATAGAGCACGTGCGGGAAACCACGTTACGGATCATACACCATAACGCTAGGTGGAGTTCCCAAATACGAACATAGTTCGTAATGTCCCAAGACTACCAAACTCGTCAGTCAACTACTAAGGAGGGCAATCTATATGGATCCATCTGTACTGGCCATAACCAGCACACTCAGACCGGCAACACTCGCCAACCCGAGCCACAACTCAAGGGTTCCTCGTGTTCATCTGCCATCTCGAGCCACAACTCAAGAGATGCTATTCCGAGCCACAACTCAAGGAATACCACGTGCTTTAACCCCTATCCCGAGCCACAACTCAAGGGATACGTTCCGAGCCACAACTCAAGGAACACCAGCAATCCCACCTTTGAAGCATCACCATAAGCCTT
>Ga0214542_1009954_pt1 | contig 14290 bp, 8 predicted proteins | sample CNSS1metaG_FD_160096 | JGI IMG/M metagenome (GOLD analysis project Ga0214542, IMG submission 160096) | Root nodule microbial communities from cowpea collected in UCLA plant growth center, Los Angeles, California, USA - CNSS1 | ecosystem: Host-associated > Plants > Roots > Nodule | place: USA...
AGGGGTGCTCCTAGACATGTAAAAGGGTTGAACATTTTGAAGTAAAAACACTCTTGTGTCTCAACCATTTGTGAGAGTTTCCTCCCTTGGGAATGAATACTTTTAAGCCTTATCTTGCATAGCAAGTGGCGGCACACATCCACTCATCTTCAAGGTTGCCATGGCTTTTAGCCTAGCCTTGTAGTGGCGTGCTTCTCACATTTTTTACCATTTCTTTCCTTTCTGTTTTATGTTTTCTTCTTCCTTTAATTGTTCTTGGTTTTCTATGGTTTATGTGCTTTCCATTTCCTTTTTGTTTGAATCAATCCATCATCTTCTTCTCTTGAGCTTTGTGAAAGGAACCTTCACATCTAGATAGCTTGCTATCTTAATGTCCAATGGGGATTTCACTTAGCTTTCTTAATCAACTCACACCATATTCAATAATCTTAAAAAGAAACAAGATAATCTTCATCAACTTTTAAGGACTCTATGGAAAGCATTTGAACAAGCCAAGATTATACCTCAAATTATGCATACACCAAGAAAGATCATAACCAAGCTAAAGCATGGAACTAATTTGCCAATATCACCCAAAATCTAAGTATAAAATTTGGTAGGATAAAACCTAATAAAAATGGCAAAATGGATTCACCAAGCCACACATTAGCTCTCGGCCAAACTGTTTTTGGTCATGAAAATAATTTTTCTTTTCAAAACTTGGTACTTAAGATGATGAAAAGGATATTTTAGGGTGTCTTGAACACTTAGTTCCTTAAAAATTAGGTCAAAATCAATTTCAAGGAGCATACAACAACAAAAGGCATAGATCTCATGCAATAGCTCAAATACTTAGAAACAAGAACAAGAAAACTCAAAGAAGCATATGACAAGAGACTCAAAAGTAGCTAGGAACATTTTAAGAAGACTTTCAACATGTGAAGAAAAATGTTGGCATGGTAACAACTTAGTAAGCTCTCGGCCAAAGGAATAATAAGCACCAAAATGTCATGTTTTCACTTCACCAAGCAACATATATCAAGAGATAGAGTTTTTGGATACTTTAACCTCAAGTGAAGTGATACAATTATGTGCACACCATCTTTGAACACCACAAGGCCGAGAGGTCTCCAAGCCAAAGAAGCCACCAAAACAAAGGTTAGCACAAGAAAAATACCATATTCAAGATAACCTAGGTTCTAGATACCAAATGATGAAGGATTATCTTGTTTTCTTTTAGAGTTATGAATATGGTGAAGTTGTTTAAGAAAGCTTTTTGAAAATTCCCACTGGACATTAAGATAGCAAGCTATCTAGATGTGAAGGTTTATTTCTCAAGCTCATGAAAGGAATAAGAGAGTTGGATTCAAGCTTAAAACACACACAACAATAACAACACTTAACGAGCAAAATGAAAGAAGAAACAATAAAAATGGAAAGCATAGAAGATGAATAATGGAAGAAGCACGCCACTCATAGGGGGGATCTAAGCCAACCAAACCCTATAGATGAGTGATGGTGCCGCCACTTGCAAGCAAGATAAGGCAAAGGTGAGTTCATTTCTAGGAAGGAGAGCTCACGAAAATTGGTGGTTGAATGCACAGAGTTTATAACAAAATGATCAACCCTTTTACAAGACAAGGAGCACCCTTTAAAAAGGAGTTCATAGGGGTCCTTTAGCAAAAACAAAAACATGAAAAGGACTAACAAGCAAACCCTAAAAATCTAATACTAGAGTTATTCTCAGCCAAGTGAAGGGAAGTGATTGGTGGATGCATTCCCATGAGGATTCTAGGCCAAAAGAGGAAGGAGACCAAATATCCTTCTAAGGAATAAACCAAAAAGGCGAAAGGAGACAAGGTACATGTCTACTTTTGCTTTTACTTTATGTTTTTTGCTTTCCTCTCTCTTCCACATCATCCATGTGCTCCAATCACCATGTGCCACCTAGCCATGCTTTACTTTATCTTAATTACCTACAAAACAAGACAAATAAGGATTAACATGTTGGTTTAAGTTAATCTAATCTTGGTCAAAGGTCAACTTTGGGCCAAAGTCAACAAGTCAACAAAAATAAGTCAACTAGAAACCAACTTAGGGAATTCAAACTAAAGTGATGCAAAACAAAGATAAAGATGATGGAATAGAAGACTCCCCTCTAGACATGCTTCTAGTGACCCTTCTTGAGGGAGCTTTTAAGGAGGTGGTCACGCCTTCATCATAGGGTGTGGGGTTGCATGGGTTCACGGTGCAGCAGTCTTCACCACAAAAACTTGTTTTGAAACAACACCATGCGATTAATTTTCTCTAATCACATGTTTACTTTTTTTGATTGGTGGAGAGCCCACATGTATTTTCTCTCACCTTGTATGCTTCAATGAAGACCACAAACAGAGATATGAATTTGCTTCATTTTATGTTAGGCATAGTTCTCTTTCTTCTCTTTTATTCACCCTGCAGGGTGAGGATGAGTTCATGGATTTTGCTTTTCTTTTTCTTCCTCTTTCTATTCTGTTTCACGTAAACATATGATGTGAGTTTTCTCTTTCTTCCTTTTTCTTTTCTCTTTCTTCTTTTGCCTATATCTTACGTAAATGCATGCGTGTTAGTTTTGAATAGGTGGGCCACACACATGTGCAATTTCTTATTTAAGTACGGGTTGTAGGTGCAGACCATGCTAATGCAAAGTATAGTATAATATAGTGTTTAGTGTTTTGTCTTAGTTTGATGGGATTAAAATTTTTTCCCAATTATTACGCTATAGTAATGCTAGCCTAAGAATAGCTTGTATTAAATTTTTGTTTCTTTATTACCACATATTAATTGATTGGTGTATTTGGTGTTTTGATGAGTAAGAACCATGTCCCACATATAAATCTAGGTTCCTTCCTTTTCATTCCTAGTACAGACCACGAAAGTAGATGTTTCCCTAGCTTGGTGTGTTAGCTCAAACTTTAGTTGGTGGTGGGGCCATAGGTATTACCTTGTAGTCTATCTATGTTATTGTAAGCCATCTTTGGTTTTGATGGAATTGGTACGTTTAAAGGAGGAAAAGTAAAGTAATTAGCCTTATGGGGGCCGCATGGGAGCATCATGGTTACCGTGTTTCGGATGTTCTTCTGGTTTCCATGTTTTGTTCTTACCTCATATAGTTACAATGCAACCATTTCTCTTATTCCTCTTGTCGTGGTGCAGGAAATTGTTTTCTTATTTTCTATGGTTTTTTTATAGTTATAGTTTGATGCATGATAATATTAAATAATGTTATGATATTATTTTGTTATCTATACATATTAGTGTGACTTCGCTTGATTAGAATGATATACGTTTTCATGGGATGCATGGTTATGGAGGTTAAGTGGTAGATTGAGGATAATTACTTGTGTGTGATGTTCTGCCTGTGTTTGAATGGATGTCATTCGTTGAGTTTGTTGCTTGAATATATTGTTTGGTAAGTTGTTGAGCTTTGATGGAACTTTATTTTCCATGCATGATGTGATGATGTGGATTTCATTGGCAATCTGTAACTCTGATGTGTTACATGTTGAGAGTATTTTGCCTTTCTTGAAAGATTTTGGTGGAATTAAGTGTTGTGTGAGGTTTTCCGTACCTAGAGACCCCGTGAAGACTCTTTCGCTTGTGTGAAGTAGTGGAAATGGATATTCTTCGCTTGTGTGAAGTAGTGGTAGAGGATTGGTTCGAGTGTTGTACTCTCTCGTCTGTGTGAAGCAGTAGGGAGGAGAAAAATGTTTCACCTTATTTCGGCTCATTGCAACTATAGTGCCCGGTGTGCAATGCATTGATGTTTTTACTCATATTTCCTTAAAGAATAAGGGAGACAGTCTGGCTGCGATAGTGGGACACATCGAACCATCTATTTCTAGGAAACCAGATGTTGTTGTGGGGTAAAAGGCCGCAAAAAACCAAAGCTTGATTATGATCACTATGTTTGAAGATTTTAGATGAATGTGATGCTATGGTTGGTTTGGTATGTTTGTTAGGATTTTTGGGTTTGTGTGTTCAAAGAAAGAATTGATTGTGATCATAATGCTTAAGTGTTACTTGAATGCGACGTTGAGTGTTATTGGACATGTTTTATTTACGAATTTGTTTGTATGTTTGTTGTATGTGCGATGATCGTATAATGTGTGTGTTATACGGGAGCAGATGATATTGCAGATAATTTTGGCATGGAGTAGATTGACGAGAGGCTGGGGTGGACTCGGGCGGTTTTATAATTTATTTAGTTGTTTTAAATAAGATACTAAAAAGTATGTAATTTTCTTTTGTTTGCAATTGTTATTTAAATTTTTTGACCAAGTGACGTTTTGAATTATGCAATTTAAATCAAATTAAAAGTTTTTTTTAGTACATTTTCAATGATAATACTTTTCCGTCAAACACGTTCATTTTCTAACTTTCCATGACATCCCAAAATTGGGGTGTTACAATAGCAGGGTGGACATCGCAGGAGAACGCAAGCAACAACGATGGTTGGCACAACAATGACTCTACACTAAAGCAAGGTGGTGGTCGCGATGGCTGGTGCAGAAGACAACGGAGGTGCAACGACAACGAGACTAGAAGAGAGAAAAGTGGGCACGAAGAGAAACAGTGAAATGGATTATTTTTTTTAACCCTCGACAAGCTGATTTACGACGGTTCTACGAACCACCATCGTGGTTATCACACAAAACAATGACGGTTGATATAATGATCATCGTTGTTCGAAGTTTAATGGCCAATAATAACTACTAGAGGTAAAATTGTCGTTGATTTTGATCACTTATTTACAAAAATGCCATCACATTTTCTCCGAAACGATTACACTTAAACCGTCATTATTTACCGTCGTTTAACGATGTGCTCTACTGATGCTTGTATCAATCTTCTCCTTTCCTGCTTTCATTAATTGAACTTAAATATTAAAATAAAAAAATATTTTAAAAATACAATTTTTATTAACAAACCAATTAACTTGTTGATATTTGTTTAACGTAAATATTCTACATTCTTTTGTTTTTCTCTTCATTGTAGACTTTCTATTTCAGGATCCTTTCACATTAGGTTTACTGATTTTTCACATAAATAGCGCCTTGACCCATTTCTTTTTCTCCAAAAGCACATAATAGATTCATTTATGCAAATACTAGTTTGCTAGTTGAATTCTGTTTTAAAAAAATCATATTTATATATGTAAGGCTCATTAAAAATGTTTCATTCCTTCTTGCCCTAAATTTAAGGGGCTGCCCTTGCGAGTGGGCCTAAGAGCTGGCCTAGTAGATAAAACTATCTTTCGTTGCCCTAAGTCTCGCTTTTCACTCTTTTTCACAGAACCTGGGACTGCAGCTGCCAACCCCTCTGCTAGGGTTTGCTTTCACTGTCACGTTGAGCTAAGAGAGCTTGTTACTCCATGTAAGTATTCCTTCTTGTTCGTACTGGTTCCTCTTCACCTTTTCGTAATTTCAATTAAGAGCTTCTGTTGACTCCATCTCTGGTCCTATTTCCATGTGTAGTGTTAGAGCTTCAGTAGTAAACACCATCTGTTCACTTCTTCCAGCTCTGTGATCTCCTCCTAGAGCTGTGGTACTCCGCTGTTCGGTGTCGAGGCATTTGAAACTAGCTTGTTCCAGGTAAGGGAAGCTAGAACCTCTTTGTATGGTGTGATTTGACTTGTATCATTGTAGTTTCGTTGATGCATTGAGTTTGAGTGCTGCCATGAGTGATTGGAGTGGGTGGAATATCTATTTGGTATGTGTGTATGCGTTGTGCAGGTGCAAATAGTGGCGAACACTGATTATTTCGCCCAAGCGAGCTGGCCTCGCCTAGGCGAGATGAGCAGAGGGTCGCCCAGGGTTTTCTACGCGAATCATTGCTTAGGTGAACAAACCCTCGTTTTGAGCGAGCGAACATCTCGCTTAGGCGGAGAGGGTCTCGCCTAAGCGAGATTGCGCAGGGGCTACTGTCCTCCTTGTCGAGTTCTCGCCTAGGCGGAGGGTAGCTCGCCTGAGAGAGATTCATTCTCGCTTTAGCGAGACCCTCCAGCCTGAGCGAGGAGCTGGGCAAGGATGCGTCCCGAGTTGTTATTTTCTCTATGCTTGGATGTTTAAAGTATGCTTATATGAGTTATTGTATAATGGCTTAAAGGGAATGAGTATGCATGATTGGGAGGGGATTATTTGTGGGGGATTGTGAGCTTGGCATGTTTTCTATATGAGTTTTACATGAGAAGTTGGGTACATATATATGTGCGTGTGGTCACGAATTTGGCATGAGCAACAATGGACCTTGATGGTTGGTAAACTAGCGGCATGGCATTGGTATGAGGGGAAGCATTTTACTCATGATTGGTAATGACGAGTTAGTGTTGATTTAACCGTGAGAAATGAGGATTGGTTATGGATGTTGGTATGAAATTGTATGTGCAATGTATGTGTAAATTCTTGGCTATTTATGTATGTTGGTCTGTGTCAGTGCGTAATTCCTTGGAGTCTCTAGGTGAGACTTTCAGGGTCGCGCTTCAGTGGTTGGGACGTAATTCAATGGCCCCTGTTAGTGGGTGTCCATGGTGGTGCCCCATCTATATGGTCTGGTAAGGATTCAAGGTAAGGTTGCATCCTGACACTCTAAGGAGTCAGTTAGTCTCACTTAGAGCGGACTGACTCTTGTGGTGAGAGTAGCAGGAGGCCTAAAATTCATTAAGGGCTAACCTTGTGTGTGAGGGAAATTGATTCATCATAACACTTGTAACACTTAGCTCGGGGGTGAGTAGAGGTATTCACCACAAGTGCAAGCATCCGCTAAATTTGACCAGTCTATATGTATCTGGATGAGTCGAGGCTTAGTGTATTGATTGAAGGGTCATAACATGCCTGAGTGACAGATGTATGTTGCATATGTGTATACTGAACTATGAAGGTGCGTTTGATTGCATGATAAAAATGTTGTTGGCTCTAGCTTACCCTTTTCTTGTTGGTTGCTTGTATGTTGTTCTTCTGTCTTCGCGATGATCATCAATTTTATTGATGGGAGTAGATGCGAAAGGTAATCGTGGTCAGCAAGGGAGAGACGAATCCCCTGCTTAGCCTTCTTGGGCTGAACTTTCTGTCCTTCTTGGACTTTTTTTTAGGACTAAGGCCCATGTACTTGTTTGTCATTGAATCTACATACTTTCTTTGTAAACATTTTATTTTAGTTTTCTTTTGGGTATCATGGTGTGCCTTGGATTGTAAGGAGTTGAGTTTTAAACTCTAGGATTGTGCTATTATGTTATCTTTTTGTAACACTTCCTTTAATTTCTTATATTAAATTAAATGGGATGTTACAATATATATACATGTTTTTAGTTTACCTAATAAAAATTAAGTCATAACGTACTAATTTAAAAACATGTTTAGAACTGAATTATGCAGAAACTAGTTTAGACCAGAAAAATATGTGTAAATAAAACTGTTCTTTAAGAAAGAAAAAGTGGAAAATGGGATATGAAGAGATTAATGATATCTGATGTATGATATATATATATATATATATATATATATATATATATATATATAACTTTTTATTTAATATAAGCTTTCAACTCATATATATATAAAACTTATATATAAATGTAAGTTGGATTTTACCGTGGTTATTATCATAATAAAACAAATTTATCATACTCATTTATATTAACATATTTCTACTAATTAACGAAGCATACTTGTTTCTATTTGATAAAAACTGAGATAAATCATCAATTCTAATATTAGAGCTTAAACTCTTTTTACTAAAATAGACAGGAGAAATTGATTATCGCAAACGAGTTATATATACGAAAGATATATGAGAGTATTTTCGATATAAAACTTTAAAGTTTAATATTTATGAATTTTTTTTTAGGATAATTGATATTTTGATACTACTATTTTTTATTATCATTTAATATTATTCTTTATTACTATTTATTTTTTCTTCCTTTTAAAATTATAAAATTATAAAAGTTAAGTTTTATGAAAATTATTTTACCTCTAAAAAGATTGTGAAATAGTCGTCATATAGTATGAAAGATTTTTTTCTTTTTTTTTTATATATACCAACAACTTCTTATTTTTTTGTTTATTTTTGAAGTGATACTTAAATTCCAAATATGGTGATATTTGAATGAAAATTTTGCAATTTCACAATATAACTTTTTATTGTTTGGCTGTAATTTGGGTACGTGGACCAAGATGTCAGATAGGAAGGGTTTTGATGTGATAGTGGACAGTGACAAGAGAAGTTGCGTTTTGTAGAATTTACTGAAACATTATTGGAGTGAGTGGTGGTGGTGGTAGGCCATAGCATTTATGGGGTAGCAATGTTGTTGAGCTAACTGAATCACGTGGTTTAATTTTGAGGAAGATCTTATAAATTTTCAAGATTGTCTTTTATAAGAAAATGCCAAATCAGGTATATACAAGAGTACTGCCTTAACTAATTCTTTGTAAGGTAATGTGTAAAATTACGTGGCTGTATTCTATTATATTTTTGGAAGTATTTGAGTAAACTAATTTGAACAAGTGGAAAAAAAAACAGTTTTTTTTTTTATATTTTTAAGCACTTTGGAATTACTTTAGAGCAGATGCGGGAAGAGGGCAATTGTAAGATCCACTTTAATTCTTACCTTTAATTTAAAGGGGCTGCCCCAAAAGGTTGGGCCTAAGGGCTGGCCCAATAAGGAAAAGGAGACCTTAAGTCTGTTCTCAAATCTCCATTTCCTTACTCTTTTGTTTTTCCACAGCCGTCAAATCCTCTCTCCCTCTCAACAAGAACCTCTACTAGGGTTTTGAGATCCATTTGATTTCCAAGAGAGTTCCCCTCTTCCACGTAAGTATTTTCGATCCGAATTCTTCTCTTCTGTTAGGTTTTTGTATTCTTAGTTAGGGTTCACCGTGATAACCCTGTGTGCAACTATTCCACCGTTCATTTCAGCTCTCAGGATCTACGCTATAAACCGTGGTGCTCGTAGTCTAAGAGTCGAGAGTTCCGCTAGCTCTTTCCAGGTAAGGGAAGCTAGGACCTTTTGTTATCTATGTTTTTCCGCTGTTTTGGACGTCTTTTCGTGTCTGTATGGATTGTTTGGTGTTGTGTCCGTTTTGGTTCGAGTTTAAGCATGTTTTGGTTTGAGGTTTTGGCTACTGTATGCGAAAACAGTGGCAGGTGCTGGTTTTCTCGCCCAAGCGAGCTAGTCTCGCCTAGGCGAGTTTATCAAAGGCTCGCCCAGGTTTTGTTTTTGAGCGAGGAGTGCTCTCCCCTAGGCGAGAAGGAACTCGCCTGAGCGAGACCTCGTAGAGTTACTTGGCCCTCGTCGCGCTCTCGCTTAGGAGAGATGGGATCCGCCTGAGCGAGAAGGTCCCTATCGCCTAAGCGAGCCCTGCTAGCTTGGGCGAGGCAGCGGGTAGATTTTGATGTTGTTGTTGAGTGCTTCGCTGATGTGTGGTTTGTTATCTGATCCCATATGCCTTACGAGATGGGTTGTGTGATGACGACATGATTAATATGTTACATTTGAAATGGAAATGGCATGTTAATTGATTGGGTATGAATTGAGAAGCATGGGTTGTATGAACTGTTGATTTGACATGATATTATTGTTATGAGAAATTCTTGGTTGGTGGGTGGAACATGTTTAAAGTATGGGTAGGGCTTAATTCCATGTCTCTTGTAATGAGAGATATTGGTGGCGCCTCATCGGTTGGACGTAATTCCACGGATCCTCTTAAGGGGAGTCCTTGGTGGCGCCTCGACAAATAGACATAATTCCACGGGGGGTCGTGGTGGTGCCATAGGGCCAGGGCGTAATTCCACGAAGGCCACGTGGTGGTGCCTCCTGTAAGGGTATAATTCCGTGAAGGCCTCACGGTGATGCCTCAATGCTAGGACGTAATTCCACTGTCACGTGGTGGTGCCTCAGGTACATATTCGGATAGTCAAATCTTATGTTTTGATATGGATGAGTACTTCACATGTGGGAGTCTGCTTTGTATGTTTGAATGTTAATGGTATGTTGTATGCATGATATGATGACCTCTTCGCTAGCTTACCCTTTTACTTGCTTGTGTGTTATGTGTGGACCCTACCTTTGCGATGATCATCAACTTTGTTGATGTGAGCAGATGTGAGAACTCCTGGCAATGGTGATGGTAATAGGGATGCTATAGCTTGACGTATTGGACAAGTGTTGGGCCTACTATGGGGCCCATTTCCGGCGGATTCTATTATTTATGTTTTCTTGTACGAACAAGACCTAGTACTCTTAATTGTGTTGTTTTCAATATATTTCCGGTTGGGCCATGTGGAGCCCTTTTCTTGTAATCTCGTACTCTCTGATTATTCATGTATGTGATGTTTTATTAATTGAGGTTACTCAGTTTTTGGGACGTTATAGCAATAAAAAAAAAGATTTTATAGTATTTTTTATTTAAATATTAGTTTTAAATTCATGCATACGTATGTGTTGATATCGTTTGTATGTTTATCAAATGAAATTTACGGTTTAAAAAAATAATAAATATTTTTAAGTTAAGTACAATCGATGTGAAAAAATAATTTAATAATTTAAAAAGTTAATAGTTAGTACAAAGAATGAAATATGTGCAAAAATATAGGGTATTTTTAAATATTTAGAGGTTAAAAAAATAATAAATATTTTTAAGTTGATTATAATAGGTATGAAAAATAATTTACAAGTTTAGAAAATTAATATTTAGTACAAAAAATATGTGCAAAAATATAGGATAGACTTTCTAAATATACAAAGGATATGCAAAAATATGTAGAGTAAATTCGTTAAAAATACAAATTCAATGTATGAACATATTGATTTAATGTGTATTATTAGACTCGTCTAATCAATACATTGACAAACTTATCTAATATGTGTGTTAGACTCATTTAATCAATATATGAACACACTCATCTAATGTGTATTTCTAAACTAGTCTTATCAGTATACATACAGACTCATCTAATGTATATTGCAATACTCGTCTAATCAAATAGTGGATAGAGTCGTCTATTGTGTATTAATAAACTCATCTAATATGTGAATGAATATACTCGTCTAATGTATTGCTAGGCTCGTGTAATCAATGTATGGACAAACTCGTCTAATATGGGTTGCAAGACTCGTCTGATCAGTTTATGGACATACTCGTTTAATGTGTATTCTTAGACTCATCTAATCAGTGTATGGAGTGACTCATCTAATGATTTTTTCTATATTCATTTAATCAGTGTATTGTTAGACCCGTCTAATGCTTTCGCCATACTCATCTAATCTATGTATGAATAGGCTCGTTTAATGTATATTGCAAAATTCATCTAATCAGTAAATGAACAAACTTGTCTAATGTGAATTAACAGACTCATCAAATTTGTGTATGAAAATACTTGTCTAACGTATATTGCTAGAGTTGTCTAATTAATATATGAATGACTCCTAAAGAATATTGCTATACTCGTCTAATAAACACATAGACAAATTTGTCTAATGTTTTTTGTTTTACTCATTTAATCAATGTATTCCCAGACTTGTCTAATAATTTTTGTTATACTCATCTAATTTAACATATGAAATGACTTATCTAATATATATTTTTATACTTGTCTAATTTGTGTATGTACTGTTAGCATAAGTGACATTAGTGCATGTATTTGATGAAGCAAGTGCATGAGTTCATGTGTGGTTGATGAAGCATCGATGAAAATTTATTGTTGATCAAGAAATGACGTGAAAATCAATAAGTTTGAATATTGTATAGTATTCGTAGACTATATGACATAGGATATATGTTTTTTGTCTTGTGTGTGCCCTTTTGCATTTATTAAAAAAGTTTTTAACAAGTTAAAAGACTTGTTGGATATAGTTTTGGTATGAATGTATTCAATCTATTGAATTGTTATTCAATCGATTAATTTCATTAAGTCAAGTGAAATCAGCAGATTGTACAGACAAATCAACCTATTGAATTCACTTGTGACTAAGCTATATAAGTTAGCTTTTTAGAAAGTTGAGAAATACTTGAGATTTCTAAGTGCAAAAAACAGTGTGCAACTGGTGTTTGAAGATCTTGAGATGCTTTAGCAAAGTTTTGCTTGCTTGAAGCTAAAACAACACATTAATCTGTTGTTTTTGTTTTTAATCAACTAAAAAGTATGATTCTGCATTAATACATATTTGATTTACTGGTCAATTGAATTTGTTTTAAAATGGGTTTTCACAAGTTTTAATTGGACATATTGTTTAATACGCAGCCATATCAATCCTCACTTCTTGGTTTAGAAAGATCCTTTAAACCTACAATTGGTATCTAGAGTAAGGTTCTTGAAAGTTATTCAAGTTTGATCCTTAAACTCTTTTGAAATGGCTGATATGAGACAAAGTGAAATCATGCTATAAGAGCATATACATAAACGTAAGCTTAGGGAAGATGAAAGGAGAAGGAAAAGGTCAACTTTTGAGGGCTCCCCTAGTAGTGATGAAATGAGAAGGAGGTGCAATTATGATGGAGGAGCTAAGGGCAACTCATCTCCATGGAGGCAACCACCTCCCATGAAAATTCCGAAGTTCAAATGAGAGAATGACCCTAACATCTACCTTGAGTGGGAGCAAAAATTGGATCAAATTTTCAACATCGACTTAGTTAGTGACCAAGAGCAATTAAACCACTCTTCAAGAGTCTCCAAGACCACCCCACCTAAGACCAACTCGCCTAAGAAAACTCCTAATGACCTTCTTAACTCTTCTTAAAGTTCAAGAACAAGTTCCATAAAGTGTTTTAAATGTTTGGGTATGGACATATATCTTGAAATTTTCCAACCAAAAGAACCATGGACTTTAACCCAAAAGGAGAGGTGGAAAGTGAGCCTTCTTCTCCCTTATCCCCCACAAGTACTTCGTCCCACACTTTTTCATCTTCAAGTGAAAAGATTAAACCCCATGAAAGTGGTTTGTTAATGATAAGGCACCTACTAGGGCAAGTTTCTAGAGAACATGAACCTTCTCAAAGACAAAACATTTTTCATTCAAGGTGCCATGTCAATGACAAACTATGTTCCATCTGTGTAAATGTGGCTAACACAAGGGTAGTGGACAAGCTTGGTTTGAAAACCATCACTCAAGCCAAGCCTTACAAGCCCTCATGCCTTAAGGAAGAAGAGATTAAGGTAACTAAATAAGTCCTCATTAACCTTGGAATAAGAAATTTTAAGGATGAGATGTTGTGTGATGTGGTGCTAATAGAAGCCACCCATATTTTGCTAGGTAGGCCATGACAGTTTGATAGAAAAGTTTTATATGATGGTCATGCCAACACCTATACTTTTTCCTTCTAAGACAAGAAATTCACACTCTTACTCTCTTACCCAAGCATGTAAATGAGGACCATAATGAAATGAAAAAGAAGAGAAAAGATGAAAAAGAAAAAGAGCAAGTTATCACCAAAGTGTTACTTGCCCCCAAAAAATGTTTTCTAAAGCAAGACACCACCATTCTTCCTTCTCTTCCTAAACCATAGTGCAAACAAGATAGGAAGAGTGGTCTAGAAAAGAAAGATGACATATCCAAAATTAGGGGTAATACCTTAGAAAAGATGGAACAAGAGCTCATAGGAGGAAGGCACAAATTCTCCCTCAAATCAAGTCAAGCTCCATTTACTAAGGCTTCAAGAATTGGTAGTCAAATTCTCTCCAAGGAGGGGAGGATGACGAAGTCTTGACCCCAACCAAGGATGGAAACACATGTTTAAGAAGACTAACATGTTTAGGAAGGAAGCTCACTAATCCTTCATCCCTTCCATTGTTTTTTATCATGTTTAAATTTCCCTAAGTTAGCTTAGTTGACTAAACCTTAATTGACTTGTTGACCTTTGACTAGGTTTGACTAGTTGACTAGAGTTAATGACGAGATGCCTCGAGCCAAGGGACCTACAACAAGAGCCATGGCTACGAGAATACAAGAGGAATGGGCCTAGGAAGATGTGAAGACCTAGCCTAGGACTCTTTGCTTGTAAATACTAGATTAGGATTTTATTTTGGGCTTTGTATTTTGGGTTCAGTAGAATAGGGTTTTCTTTGGGCCATGTATTGAGTCTTAGAGGAAATTGGGCTTTAGAAGTAATTTTGGTCCAAAAAGGGGAATTGGGCCAAATGGGCCAAGATTAGTGTGTCTACTCTAGAAAAGCCTAGAAGCTTCTCAAACTTGCTTTCCAAGGATGAGAGTTAGCTTCCCATGGCAAGACAAGTGTGACTTGCTTAGGTGGCAAGTCACACCTCCCACATGCTCCTT
>Ga0214542_1009955_pt1 | contig 14287 bp, 3 predicted proteins | sample CNSS1metaG_FD_160096 | JGI IMG/M metagenome (GOLD analysis project Ga0214542, IMG submission 160096) | Root nodule microbial communities from cowpea collected in UCLA plant growth center, Los Angeles, California, USA - CNSS1 | ecosystem: Host-associated > Plants > Roots > Nodule | place: USA...
TATTTGGAATTTTTTTTTTTTTGTGATTTAAAGGAAAAAGTGACTTGGTGCATTTTATCTCATCTTCATATTTGTCAAGAATATTTAAAATTGAATCTTGTTCCCAATTTAATAAGAGTTATGTACCATATATTCTTTCACTTATAGTTGTCTAATCATTAATATATGAAACTATAAAATCTTTTAAATATATTGTGTTGGAATAAGATGAAGTTATAAATAAAGTGATTCAAGATGATGATGAAAACGATATCTTCAACAACATCTAATTTAGTTTATGTTAGTGGTTAGAGGAGCTAGTGATACCTTATCATATAAAGTTAACTATTATAGTGACTTAGACACTTTTTGTAGAAGAGCCTAGTATGACTTTGTCATTTTTCAATCATTTCAATATTATTCACAAAGCATGCATCTTACACTTAAGAATAGTTAAATGAGAATAATGTGCAAAACTTTTGAAAATAACAAGTTGAATTAAGTGAATTAAAATATGTACTTTGGGATGAAGTATTCTATTTGTTGTTAAAAATTATATTTCGATTCGACTTTTTTGTTATAGATGTTGAAAAGTAAAGTCCACGTCAATTTTTTATATTTTTAATACAATAACTATCAACATTTTAAACGTGTATTCAATGTGTTATTTATGTTGTTCGTATTATAGATATATTATAATTGTTCAGGATTTATGTACAAAACTTCATATAAAAACTTAGTTCACAACATGAAACAAAACCCACTTAATCCTTTTTCAAACAAACTTCATTTGTAAAATTGAAGCCTTTTGTCGATAGGATTTTAGAAGTCAGAGGTAAGGAAATGTTGGCTTTTTGTTTTTGGAAAAACTTGACAAAGTCAAATGCATTACAGCCAATGAAATTACTAAATATTAATGTATGCTGTAAGTTGGACAATATTATAATGACCATCTAAGATTCATGTCATACATAAAATAAAGAAACAACCTTAATTTGGTCTTTCTCAAAAAAAGAAAAAATATATTTAACTATAAATTTTAATTATTTCTCTATCTTTTTCTTTATTTTTTTCATTAGTTTACATGTACAACTTCCAAAATTTTCATCAGATCAATTACTTTACACAACTAAACTTTCAAATCATTTTTTATCGAAATGATTAAATTGTAAACCTTTCAAAAACACTCTAAACAGATAATTTTTCAATTATATTATTCACCTATCAACTTATTTTTCTACATCAAACATACTCTAACAGTGGAAGAAAAGGAACAAGAAGAAAACAGAAATAGAACAACCAAGACACATACTTCAAATACATCAAATTGCCATTACAAACTCTAATTCAGAGTCACGACCGCACATAAATTATGGTTCACGACTAAGGCTGCACGTAAAGGAAAATGAATACAAAAGAATAACAAAGGAATTATATACAGTTCCGTGTACCAAATTACCAATTTAATAATCGAACTTTCAACTTTTACTTTTAGTTCTAAATTTATCGATGCCAGATAAGCAACAAAGGAAATTGTTGAAATCAGAAATTGATACACTAAAATTTTTCATTGCAGCTATAATATGAAACCAGAAATTACTCACTAGCTGACCAGAGGTTAGACCTTGTTGGGAATGAAGGCAGAGTGTTTGCAATATCTATTTCTACTAATGCATGTGAGCAGAATGGCGAACTAATACTCGTAATTACAGAAGCAGAAATATCTTATGCACAGTAACTTGATACAAAAATAATTCTTTGTACTTTTCACATCTCTATACACTTGGTATATTCAATCTATAATCTTCAATAGGAGTTATGGAATGCTCTAACGAGTTTCTTCAATATGCCAAAAACAACATACAAAACAAAAACCATTACTACCTTCTTGGATGCCAGTATCCTTAGGTTCACCCTCAGGTCATATTTTCGCATGAAACCCAAAGATGCTGCACCCAAAAAGAGAAACCAAGAACCAATGGTACAAAAGAAGACCTTCAGAGCCTCCGAAAGTCCACATACATGGGCAACATCAGCTGATACCTCCACATAAGAGACTGGTGAGCTTATTTGACTGCTCTCTGCCTGATTCAGTCCAAGATTCTTATTCAACCAATCAGACAACCTAATAAGCACTTTTGCAAGCCATGCAATTTCATCATTGGAAATGGGACGTCTCATCCAGTCACCTTTGTATTTAACATCTGCATATACATGATTACCAGCTATTCTAGGCTTAAAAATGTCATAACGAGATTGCTGATGTGGCACTGGTTCATGACAAGATGGTGATAAATTCACAGTCTTTCCATCAAATAAGCTCCCCAATCTTGCCTTCAATGAATCTATGCACTGAAGGCTGGGTATAATATTATCACCAGATATAGCTTGTAACTCAGCTTCTGCACGCATTATAAACAACTGCAATAACACAATGAAATGATAAGAAAATAATTCATACAACATACTGACAATTACTACAGTTAGGAAGCATGATACCAAACAGGACATATGGATATGATATGTATGAAGTTGTGGATCTGACAGATTCTAAAAATTGTGCATAATAAAGCTTAGAAATAGTAACATACATAAATAAAAAATCAAGAACCGATGCTTTAAAATTGAATACAAGTTAATATGGATAGAATTTTAATTACTGTGAAATTCCAGGCTGCATTAGCATAAAAGCTCAATATTTATAAAAAGAAGCAAAAAGCTGTTCAATACAACTAGAAATATTTCAAGTGTTTTGTGATGTGTCTGACATGGGTGTCTCCGAAACATATACAACATGAATCAGCTACTATTCTAAAGCATCCAAGTCTTAGTTTCTAGGATCGCAAGCCCATCTAGACAAGGGGGTAAGTCTAAAACTGTCACAACAAGACAAATGATTGATCGTCTATTTATACTATAATTAATTTACAATAAAAATTTAAAAAATATAAACCTGAAGGAGCTGTTGTCCACCATCCTCCCCATCTGCAAACAGTCGCAAATCTTTGTTCCAATTCTCATGCAAAAAGGAGCCATCAGCATCGGTCTCGCATAAACCATCCTCCCAGTCCTGAAATAACCAACAGTGTTAAAATATACAGATGTTAGATCATGCCACGGACTTGTTAGGCACAGAACAGATGCATTTAATCAAGCCCTAACCCAGCTATGAAACAAATCAACGTAGCTATTGAAAAATCGTGCTGCTGTAGTGACACAGTAGCACATTTCGGCCCCTGTGCTGCAGTGACCTTCAAATCCATCTTAGATAGAAGGTGAAGCTGCAATCCAGAAGCAGATTCACAACCGTTATCAAAGCTGTTTCACAATAAAGAAGAAACAACATTGAAGATGAACCCTAATTATGCTTAAAATTATAATCTCGTTACTAAAGGGGACTTGGGGTCATTTCAGGATTTTCCTTGTAAGTCTTCACATCAGGAAACCACCCTCCACAGTTTAGTTACACATTTTCAGCAGTTTCATGCTTCCTCCCAACAAGTCTCCAGATTGTCCCCTCCTCTTTCTAACATGGTTGTCAAAATCGCGACCCAAAACGTAAGATCGTATGAGTCTACGATCTTCTGCATCCTCTCCGATCCCGCTCCACTTAAAATACGCAATCTTCAAGGATCGTGTTGGATCGCCGTTGTAAATCGCAACTCGGCTGGGAGCGGCGATTCCGGCGACACAGTCCCTTCCAATCACGACGGTGCTAATCGCAGCAGCACCACCAGCTTTACAACCCGTAGCGGCAACGGCACGAGCTTCGCATTGCGGCAACGGCACCAACTCTGCATCACAGCGGCATCAGCAACAGTAGGCTTTGCAGCGGCATCAGTAAGCTTTGCAAGGGCGGCAGCGGCAACACTAAGCTTTGCCAAAACCCTAAATTTCTAACCTAACAAGCCCAATTTTAAAAGCCCACTCAGAAGTAAAACTGCAAAGTAAAATCATAGCTGCAGGTAAAAGTAACTTTTATTTAAAAAGTTACTATCTCCCTCGACTTTTGTTGCTATCTAATTGCTTATTTGGTTTTAGTACGGAGTTTCATGATTATACTTAAGATGATTAAGAATAGAAATAAAAAAAATGTCCAAAAGAGCTTAATTATCTCTAAAAACTGATACATGCTTTTATATGGGTTCTTATTACATCAGTAAAATACAAAATATATGATGATCTATATGTGCCAGATAGGCAATACAAAAGATCAGTTAACCTATTCTAAACAGCTAACCCCCTTCACATAGGTTAAGCAATTCTGACAATTATGAATGATTCACGAATTGTGCAATTTATTTAGCTTTTGAGCTTATAAACACAAATATACATGGGACATGTCATGTAAGAACACTCATTATTTGGAGAACTATGCACACTTTTCTAATATTTAGATTGCAAATATCATCAAATGGTTTATATATTATAGTACTCATTTTTCTTAAATCATAATAAGAGAGTTCTCATTTTTTTGATAGACTTCTTATATGTACAATCATCAGGATACCCCATTTTACGGGCCTAATGATCCATGCTACTATCCAGATCATGGTAGTCAGTGTTGTACAATTCACGATACACATTGTACGACGTTACGAATCGTACAATACGAAACGATTCAACTCCTCCACGATACGGATGGTTAGGTGTATCATTTTTGCTCCCGAATCGTAGTTGAATCGTGCAATACAAGTGGTGCGGCAGTGTGGTGGTCCTCTGTTATGGGCAGGGAGGTTTCTTTTGTTCTGTAATGGGAGTGTTTCTGATTTTAGAGTTAATTTTACATGGCAGCTGTGTCACTACATGAGTGAATTGATAATCCTAAGGTTTTCTTTAGTGGGTTATAATTGGGCCTGTTTTTAACTTAAAATTTTAACTCGTTTAGTTTAAAATATTTAAAATGCAATTAGTAAATGGAAACTTCTAAAATTACTAATGCACCAAAAGAAAAAAAAAATGGGACTATGGAAATAGTAATTGCACCCAAAAAATTATTTTTTGAGTCAAATATCTATCAACCCATATATTTTTTTTTCATTTAACAAAGGAGTTGAGTCACAATATTATAATATTAACTTGATTTATTTTTATATAACTACTTTCTTAATGTACTTATTACCATTAATTACACTTTACATGTTTGTATATCTTGTATGTTATATTTTGTAAATGTTGATGAATCGTACTATTCACGTTACGAAACAATTCGCAATACAAAGCATTGGCTCTCCAATTCTTCAACTACCATAACCCAAAATAAAAAATATTAAAAAAAATAAAAAAAAATTTAAAAAAAAAAAAAAAAATAAAAAACAAAAAATAAAAAAAAAAAAAAAAAGATTGTTATGAACAAACAATCATAAAAGCATTTTATTGGGTGAAGACACACATAAATAATTATATGTATTAATAAGTAACACACCCTCCCATGTAAAAGCCTTTAGCACTTAAAGCGTGGGTTCACCTGCATTGTGCTAAAGTTCAACTCGGTACTAACAGAAGGTGGGGCAGCAAGGATCCTACTATAGACCATTTCTTCATAGAGGCTCTAATACCAATGTGCCAATACAGATACCACAAAAGATTAAGTAGCAGGCGAAGACACATGAATGATTTTGTACTCATTTCTAACTTAACATAAAAAGATCAAGATGGAAACCTAATAGTTGGTATAGGATCAACTTTAAGGGTGCAGATGCATATTAAAATGCAAAAAATTAAAAACAAATGCGACAAATCAATGAAATTAGAACCACAGCAAAAGCAGAAGAGAAATAACAAATCACCTGCAACTGTTCACGGATAGTAGGAACATATCTGTACAAGTTATTCAAAATCGGTTTGCCTGATCCAGCCTGTTTAGAATGGAAATAGGAATCCACAGTCTTCAAAAGGTCGACGAGCTCTTTTGATGATGTCAAGGTATCTAACACCTGTAAATGCAGGTTAGAAAGTCAATATTCATTCAGCTAAACCTCAAATGTTTGATAAAGTTAAAAATCTTCCAGCAAATCCCAATATCTTTTACAGCAGTTGAGCAATCAGTGCAAATTTTTCAGACATCTATGAACAAAACACGAAAATGTATACACGTGAATTTGATTTGCATTTATCAGAACAGTGTGCCAAAAGCTCATGATCAATTTAGGCTTAACAAATTCCATTGATGCAAATCACGCAAGTATGAATAATCCATACAGTTAGAGATTATCTGGAAGCAAAAATTACATAAAGGCACCAATACAAGTATTTTCTTTTGGTTTGAATCTTTTTCCTTAAAGAGTGAATTCCTAGGCAAAAAGGCCAGGTTTTCAAGTGCATGCCATTGCTAGTACGTTACACCATCAAAACAATAAAGAAAGAAAAATTTAAAAGACATTGACATTGTTAGATCCTTTCTTTTTTCCAACAAACCTATCATTACCCTAAGTGATTTTCATCAAGTGTTTTATAATGCATATATGCTTAAGTATCAAATCTCGACAGATGCAATTGTTCCCATCTGATAACCATATATGCAAATAGCTCGCAATTTATTTTTATCTCATAAACTTGTGTTTAGAGAGACAATAAGATATGTAGACTTCAGTATAACATAATACAACTCAAAACTTATAAATGTTTATACTATGTTTGTATGTTTATATGTTTATGTAGAGAATGTTCTTTCGTCTTACCACCAAGAGGATCAGGTAAGATAGGTCAACATCAAATATCTCAATGAGTGTGTTAAAGCTACAATATGCCTCTGAAAAGCTTCCCTACATAGAGCATCTGTCTTATACAACCCCTATGTTGCATGAAGAACATTTATGCACGCATCTCTCTTTACAAGGGCAAACGCATCCTTCTTTGGTGTATTTGACTTGTTTTTACATACCTCATTCAAATAGACACATTTCACTGCTCACAATGTTCCTATGTTTTTTCACAACGTTCATGTGTACAAGAATCCAAGAATTGCAATCAATCATGTACACTTTCAGTTTCCACTACATAACCTAAGTAGTCAGTGGCATTGATGAGAAAAAAACGAACAGTTCATGATCACACACATGCACGGAATATTGACCTAGATCACCTACTTTATCCTGTAAAGCGAGTTGTCTAACTACGATATGTCAAGTCGCAGACTAACATACAGCATAGAGCAGCCCCCAATATAAATCTCACCGGATAAACTATTAAACTACCAAAAAAAAAAAAAAACTATGCGTGTACAAAATAGTGATTTCAAACCACGGATAGGAAACACACCTTGAGAACCATCTGGACTATAACTTCAACATCGCTATGAAGAAACCTGTGAGCGAAGCCAATGAAATGCATGACCAAGGAACTGTAGTATAGATAATTAGAGAGAACATAGTCCCGCCACTGATGCGAGAATCCGCCACCCACACTTGCAGGCACGGGATTATCCTTTTTCTCACCGTTAATTGCATCTAATTTCAAAAACTCGTTCCCATTCACTGACCAAGGCTCCAAGTAACCAATCCAAACCGACAACACTTGCGACACATTCTTAACCGAAGCAGCCATAGGGCAAAACAAAAACGTCCTCAACAAGAACCTATACAGAGGCCTCTGCACGGAGAAGTTCCAGCAACAAAGAGACCGCACAGACCCCAAATCCTTGCTCTTGGCACCCTCCACAGCCCTCCACCTGGGACTTCCACTCTCACCACCACTCTCGCTAAACGCCGCCACAGTGCTCAAACTTAAGTAGCTCACGAACAGCCTCACCACCTCTCCCAGCCCCGGCGCAGGAGGCGCCTCCCCGGCCGGAAAAGACACCCCAAGATTCCGGCAAAGACTCACCGGCAACGGCGAGAAGTCGTTGTCCACGAGCCAGAAATGGATGAAGGTGTTGACCACAAACTCAGCCCGCGCCACAACGGAGGCATCGTAGCCGGAGCCGTAGTGGAGAATGGAGGAGCGGTAGGGCTGGTGGGCGTTGAGATCGTAGGACGGGACATAAGCGCGTAGATACTCGCAGAGGAGACGCGTGTACAAATCACACTGAGGTTTTCCCTCGAGGGAGGGTTTGGAGGCGGAGAAGCAAGGAAAGGAGGAGGTCCAAGTCCAATCCTCTAACCTAAATTTCTTAGGACGTTTAAGCGAAGCGGCATTGGGATTGTCGTTTTTGGCCTTGGAAACGGGGTAGTAGGCGAACCAGAAGAAGAAGTATTCGAAGACGTTGAGCTGGATTTGGGAGGGGGAAGGGGAGGGCTTGAAAAGGGAGGGGCAGAGATCGGAGAGAGGGCGAGAATCGGCGGCGTTGTTTTTGTTGAGGAGGAGGGAGCGGGTCCATTGAGGGAGTCGTTCGGCGGGGAAGACGTATTTAACGAGGGAGAGGCGGTCCACAGCGGCGATAGCGGCGGCGAGGGTGCCGGTGGGGGAGAGGAGGGAGAAGAGGGTAGGGGCGAGGTCGTGGGAGTGGCGGTGGTGGATCCAGGCATTGGCGGAAGCGGGGTCGTCGAAGCCGAAGAGCTTGGAGATTAGGGTTGGGAAGGCGATGGAGAAGAAGTGGCGGGATTGGTCGGGTGAGTGAGAGTGCAGGAAGGAGTCGATGGAGGCGCAGGCAGATGCTATTTGAGCAGGGTTGTTGGCTGATTGGATGGCGGATGATAGTTCCTGCGATTTGGAGAGGGAATCGGTGTAGGAGGAGTGAGGGTGCATGGCGCGGTTTAGGGTTTTGGTTGCAGAGGAATGAAACGAATGAACGAATGGGGTTTTGAAGGTAGGAGGTAGTGTGGTGGAAAAGTTTTTAAAATGAGAGAAGCAAAGGCAAATGGCGCCCTTTGAAGAGGAGAGAGAGGGAGAGTGTGTCTTCGTGGCCACGAAAGAGGCTTTCTTCTATGCATGGGTGGGCCCTTTTCCTGTTCATAACCTACTCTACTAATGCTTCTATTCTGTCTCTTTTTCTTGCCCCCTTCTTTTCTACCATTTTTTATATTCTTATAATCTCAAATTAAGACATCACAAATGCCAATTTTTGATTATGGTCAACAACATTTAAACAATATCACCACAACTTGCTCCAACTTTCTCTAATACTTCTATATTTAATGTCATAAATGTTTAACGAAATACAATTAACCATAAAAACTTATAAATAGTTATTAGAAAGTTAGAAGTTCAAAATTTTAAAATATTTTTTGGGAATAAAAACAAACACAATTATAGTAGGTTTACATTCTTTATAATAATAATTAGGAGCGATAAGAAAGCTTAATGGTGAGAAGGGATTCTAAGGAAGAAAAAAAAGGTAGAAGGGGTTCTCCGTATTCGTAATTTGAATAAGATGCATGAATAGGAATTGATGAGTGAAAGCAGTTAAATAAAGACAACAGAGTGTTCTATAACAGACTAAAGCCCGCCAACTATTTGATCATCGACCTCCCATTTACCCTTCGTATGTATGATAATGACGTGGTTAATGTATTCAATGGTGAAGATTTTATTGTTTTTTTATATGAATAAGCAGATTTTAGAAAAATATAACTTTGGTTAAGTTATGTGAGGGATACGATTTTGAACCAAATAAGTTACCAGTTTTTTTTTTTTTTTGTTGGTCCTATGTGAAGATTGTGTTTGGAAAAACGATTTTTCTTGAGAATGATTTTTTTTTTCTGTCATTAACTAAAGTTCTGCTCAATAATTCAATTTATTATTTTTTTTTTCGAACTCGTGTTTTTTGACATCATTACTATTTTTTAAAATTTTTAGGTGGAATGTTTATATAAATACTTTAAAATTTTATTGAATTGAATAATTTTAATGAATACCTTACTTCACTAAAATAGTTTTAATAAATACTTTACTATAATTTTGTGGTTTACAAACACGATTTTTGGAACCAGCAATAAAGAAAACAAAAAATTTAATGTATTTTTTATTACGACTTCAGCTTATGACAGAAAAAAATAATTCTTAATAAAAAAAATCGTGTTTCCAAACACGATTTTCATAATAAAAAAAAAAATCAACTAAATTGAAGTCATATATCTTGGCATGACTTCATATAGAACAACATGAATGAATTTATTTAAAATGAAAGTTGTTTTACCCATAACAACTTTAATTTGAAATTGTACCTCTCACACGACTTCGTTAAACTTGTAATCTTGTAAAAGTCTACTTATTAGCATAGAAACCAATAAGATATGCATCATATTTTAGTACATAAACTTAGTGTAGCATTTACACTTCCCTAATATACTCTCTGTTTTTCTTGTTATAATTTTGTTTCGAATAAAAATAGGAAGTGGACACCTAATTTAACATCATGTAAATTTAACATCATGTAATGGATATTTAGTATAAAAAATAAAATAAAATATTTTTATGTTACATATTATTATGAATCTCTTGACATCTTAGATTATATTGATGTCTTGAAATCGATGAATCATTAGTCATTACATAAAAATTGAATAAAAGAAAAGAAAAAATATAAAGTATGGGACACCAGACAAAACTCATAATAACATACAAAGAAAATAAATTATACTCATTGTGATAAAATAAATACACAAAGATAAAATATTAAATCAATTGTCTTGTTCCATATAAATAAAAGTCAAATTAGGAACTGTTAACTTCTTAATGCAATGATTTTTCTATGAGAAACTTTGAACTACAAAGTGTAAGCATGAAATGTCATTTTCCTCCAAGACTCCAAAGAATTACTCATTGATCTAGAAAATCATGACAAAGTAAAAAAGAATCACTCTTCAACCAAAGCCTCAAAAAGTTCCCCCTCCAAGTTAGTTTCAAAACATAAATGGACCACATAAACTCAATATTAATAGAAGTTAGCTCTCCTAAAAAAGTTGAAAAACTACTGACATACTCACCTTACCTTCCTCTAAAAACACCACTACATGTACCTAAACTAGGACACCACCTAGTTGCGCGCTACCAGTATTCACCTTAAGCTAATTCGTAGATGGAAGTTGCCATGTAAAATCCGTAAATGAGATTAGAGACCCTTATTAATTTAAAAATACCCTCCCTAGTTTGAATATTGAAAAATTTTAGCATACAAAAACCAAAGACAATATTACTCACATGCATGAGATTTATTTTTTGTCATTTGCACAAACTCTTTAATTTTAAAAATAGCAACAGAAAAAACAATTAAAACTTGAAATCTACTAAAGTTTCTCGTCCTTCAAAACATTCAAATAAGTGCATTGCAAGTCTTGAAAAAGTCCCTTCAACCATTTCGACAAGTACATAACAATAAAATGGTCAAAAAACAAATAAGATAACGATTCGACATTCACAAATAACCCATAAAACATAAAATAACATTCTTTTTTAAAACATTAAAGTCAATACACAAAAGAACATACAACGACTTTTGAAAAATCAAAATTTAAACTTAAAGTACAACATCTAATCAAACTAAATTCTCACAATCCACACATTCAAAATTAGAAAAGTAAATAAAACAATTAATACTTCACATAATTGTTGACTTTCTTGCCATGAACGTATCCAACTTTATTTTTCAATATATCATACATTGAATAAACAAAAAAGACAAATTAAAATATATTTAAAAATTATTTTTTATAACATTGTATTTAATAATAATTTGGAATGATTTTAAAGTTTAAAAATTGTCAACACTCGAACGCCACACCGCCCATTGTTTTCGTTAGTAGTAAGTGAAAGTTGTTGACCATAAAAGAAATGCATAACATAGTTACCCTAATAAACCAAACCAAACCAATTAGATTTGAATATTTGCAGCTAGAAAATATGTACGATTCAATATATGTATATTTATGACAACGAAGTGCTACGTGATACTTTAATACGATAGTTTTGTATTAATAATCACCTATTAAATTTCTACTAAAATTTGCTCGCTTTTTTCTTTTATTGATGACAGCATCTAGAGTTTAAAATACAACTATACTCCTTAATAAATATTGATGATACACTTCTAAGAAAACACTCATGCATGGAACGGATCCAGATCTATAATTAGGACTAGGAACACATCCATTATTAATGTTTTTTCCTCTATACATCCTAGAAAAAATAATAAAGGTATAATTACCGATTTAATTTCTTAATATTTTTGTTTGACTTAATTTAGTCCCCTTATTATTTGTTTGTTCAATTTAGTCTTTCAATTATTTTAAAAGATTTAATCTGATCTTTTTCGTCAGGTTGAAGTTAATACAATGTTCATACATGACACGTGTTAATCTGTGAATTTTTTTATTTTTTTTTAATTTTTTTCTCTAAAAATATATAAATTACCACATGTCAAGATACATTTATGCCACGTGGCAGTTTTCCGTTGTGACACATGACAGTGGTAAAGTTGTTTTCAATTTAGTTTTTTGTTTAAATTTTTTGTTCAATTTAGTCCATATATTTGTTAAAATGATCTAATTTTGTCCTTTCCAATATGAGACAAAATTAATAAATAAGCTTAATTATAACTTATATGTATATGATAAAATAAATTTTTTGAATTTATACATAAAATCACTTCACCTAAATACTCAAATTATTTTATTTTTTAGATTTTTATCCTTGTAATTTTACACTTGAAAGTTTTTACATTTGTAAAAAATAAAATAATTTGAATATTTAGGTGTAGTGATTTGATATATAAATTTAAAAAAAATGTTTTAACATGTATATATAAGTTATAATTAAGTTTATTTACTAGTTTGGTCTCAAATTGGAGATGACAAAATTAAATCATTTTAAAAATAGAGTACTAAATTGAACAAAAAATTTAAATAGGGGACTAAATTAAAAACAACTACCACCATTGTCACGTGTCACGACTGTAAATTGTCACGTGTCACAACTGTAAATTGTCACGTGACACGACAGTAACACGTGACCCTTTATATATTTTTAGAAAAAATAAATAAATAATTAAAAAAGAATTAAAAATTGCCTAGCTTGACACATGTACGAATACTATGTTAACTCCAACTTCATCAAGATGATCAAATTAAATATGTTTAGATAATTGGAGGATTAAATAGAACCATAATAAAGAAGAATAAAATCAAAATTAGGAAACATTATACCAATAATAAATAACTTTGGGCTATGAAAGGCCATCCTAAAACATTATATTGCCATTTTTTCTGTACCTATATGTTTTTTTTTTCACCCTCGTACAAAAAAATCTTTCCTTCATTTTTTTTTGAATTGCTGAAAATAAAAATTGACTTTTAAATTATACAATTAATAAGTTTTTCAGATTGCACAATCTAAATTTTACTTTTGACATATAAATTATACAGTCTAGAAATATGTTTTCTAAAAAATAAATAACTTATGAATTATGCAATTCAAAAACCGAAAGTCACTTTAAGAAGTCGGAGAGGGTAAAAAAAATATAACTTCCGGATTCGAAATTATTTGGCTTCCAAATTGTATTAGATTGTGCAATCATTTTTTTTAACAAAAAAGGTCTTCCATATTACGTAATTTGAAGTATTTTTAACTTTCATAATGGACAATTGAAAATTATTAAATGAGATTTTTCTTTACATAAAGGTGCAAGAAGAAATATATGGAGGTTGCATGATTTTATGAATATGGTAGACCGCACTTCCATGACGGCCCATTACATATTCTATATTTTACTAAGAATATTTCAACAAACTTTTGATAAAGACTTTTGAAAAAAATTCTATAAGTTAAAATTAACTTATTCTCAAGTAAAAAAATAAACTAGAATAATTATATAAAAGAGTTCATATAAAGCACACTATTTATAAATTAATTTTAATTTTTCTTATTTTCAATACATAATTAAAGAAAAGTTGTTCTTACATATTTTAAAGTTATGTTTATGGATAGAAATAACAAATAAATTCATACTCACAACCATTGTCAAAAAATAAAAATGTTCCGGAGACTACCTAGCTTATATAAAAAACAAATAAAATTTATGATCAAGAACATAAGAGCAAGAAGAGAGAAATTCATCACTACATGAGTAAAAGGAGAAATATTTTATGCACACATTTATCAGTATTTTTTACTTTTTTTTTTCAATTTCCGGAAAAAAAGAGAGATGAGGAATTAAAAGGGTTTACTTCTCTTCTTGAGAAAGATTATGAAGCGTCCATGGTTGCCAATGAGGTGTAAAAACCTGAGCTAATAAATAGGAAAAAAAGTATTGGACACACACAAAAAAAAAAAAAAAAAAATTGAAAAAAAAAAAAAAAAAAAAAGAAAAAAAAAAAAAAAAAAAAAGAAAAAGAAATATAAAAAAATAATAAAAAATAGTAAAAAAATAAAATAT
>Ga0214542_1009956_pt1 | contig 14286 bp, 7 predicted proteins | sample CNSS1metaG_FD_160096 | JGI IMG/M metagenome (GOLD analysis project Ga0214542, IMG submission 160096) | Root nodule microbial communities from cowpea collected in UCLA plant growth center, Los Angeles, California, USA - CNSS1 | ecosystem: Host-associated > Plants > Roots > Nodule | place: USA...
CTTGAACCTCAATTTCAAGACACCACGAACATTGATTTTTCACAATTCTTCTCCATCCAATTATTTTTCAATGCCAACGAACAAAAATCAAACAAAATCATAATATAAGGTTAGCTCCCCTTACCTGGTGTTTTAGCTTCAACAATTCCAAATGAATTCTTTCTTGTTTCCCAAAGCTCCCCCTCCTTGCCTCCACTCTAATTCCCTCTCTGGATTGCAATTTCTCAGAACTCCCTAGCCACACAATATGACTCTTTGTTTTCTCACTCACTCCTCCCCCTCTCACCAATTCAGTCCAAAATAAATAAAAAATTATGAAAACGAAATTAATTTAAATTTAAAGTTTAATAGCCATTACTACACCTAAACTACTACCTTTTTGATTTCCAGAGAATTTCTACAGTTTCTAGATCATTTAACCACTTGGCAAAATAGTAAAAAACATAAGGATAATATTCACTCTAACCAAGATTCGAACCCATATCCTTCCTACCCATCAAACACATGCACACCAACAAACTATCACATGATTCCTATTAATTCACACATTCGTATGAACCTAATTCATGCTTTCACATTCACGATATAATTGCAAAATAAAATAGAATTAAATAAATCTACTAATGACATACTCAGGATTTGAACCCAAGTCCCTCAACATAATCAAGTGCTCTAAACCACTTAGGTTAACATTATTTCTTATCTAAAATTTATCAAAGAACTCTCTTATCGTAGTCTCAACCCCTCATTTCTTATACTCTATTAATTATTAATTTTTATGAATTTCCTGGATCTCACACTTTTCTTAACCAATATCACTTATGATTTTGTGTTTCCTCATATATAACTACCCTTGAGCTCATGTTGCTTTTGTTAATTTTAAGGAATTGAATTCAAGATGGGATATATTGAACTATCTCAAATATTTGCAAAAACTTAAAATGAGATCTTTATTAAGTTTGTTAATTGCAAGATTTGGCGTCTTTATATTCTATGCACAGGAACAAACCAATAATGACAAAAACCAAATGATAAAGAGAAAGAAAGGGAGAAAGAGAGCGTGAAAGAGAGAGAGGGAGGGAGGGAGAGAGATGTACACAATATTTTATATCGATTCACTCTTGTCCAAGAGCTAAATCTACTTGTTCAACCATACCATTTAATCTCACACTAAAATATAAACGATTTTACAAACATAGAACCATTACAATGAAAGTAAACAACTCAAGAAATCAAATCTTGAACCCTAGAAGATTCATTTACACACCTAGTAACTCTTGGTTATTATACTATATATGAAATCATATCCAGTAGCATTTGAAAGATACAAAACGAATTGAGAAAATAAAAATAAAATCACCTAAAACAAGATCAACGCAATAGGAAAGAATAAATCGGGTGGAACTCTATGTTCCCTTACAAACACAATATTTATAACAAAATTTGCAAAAATAAAACTTTAAGAACAGTTTTTAGCTAAGTTTAGACTTTCTCTCAAAAGTAGAAATTTTTTTATATATTTTGGTTTTGATCTCGTGTGAAATGGTTTAGAACTAAAAGAGTTATATAGATTCTAATTTGTTAGTTTTAATTTGATATGTTAATTTAACATACCAATGAAATTATCAAATAACTCGTTGTGTTAATAGATTAAAAATGAGAAGTGCAAAGCCTTCAATGAACTTTTGAGTGATTTTAATCTATTAAAAACTCACTTTATAACATATTGAAACATAGAGAATATAAGTGTTTTTTTTTGTTTTAAGTGATTCTAATAAATTAAAATGACTTTCTAATGAAATAAAATATTTCCAACAATCATTCCGACCAAATAAGAGCATTTTAATAGATTAAAAACATCTTTTAATCAATTAAAAAAATAGTTTATTACCAAAAAGAACCCTAGTTCATTTGGAAAAACTTTTTAACTACAACTTTAAGATCAATTCATGAAAAAGAAAATTACAACAATTATTAATAAACACAACACAACCTAAAACACTTCTAGAGCTTCATGATCATTACCAATTTTCAAATTCTTCACAAAGAAAGGTTCATTCATGAAATACATGAACCATGACTCCAAAAACTTCCCGTCAATGCTCTAACCATCATTTCCATTTTGTGTTTTATTTTGCACCCTTAACCTTACTAAGTGGTGCTTCCATTTGTAAGTGTCATTTTTCTTTATTGTCAAACCCCATCATTGAGATTGGTTATTCATATCTTCACATTGTTATTAAAATATAATTCATGGTTGATTTTAAGGATTTCAACCACAAGTGATTTTAAGGATTTCAACCACAAGTAATGAATGAATGACTTCGTAAAAATTGTTATTGTGTGCTTTGTTAATTATTCATTGTAAAAATATTCTTCAAATTTTGAGAAATTTTTCAAAAATACAATTGACTCTTTCCAAAAACCTTAAAAGTATAGAAACTAACACTAGTGCAAAATGGGCCTTTAATGTCACCATTTTAACTTCAGCCCAGTAAATCGTCAACGTCAAAAATGATCGGTGACATTTTCATAAATAAAACGTCAAAAATGACGTCAACCTCTTGAACCCCGACGTCAATTGTCGAAATGACGTCGGCAATCCAGAACCCTGATGTCAATTGACGTATGTGATGTCATCTTCGACATTATTTAACATCTGGCAAGCAAAACCCGACGTCAATTAACGTCTATAAGCTAAGCCCCGACTTCAAAATGTGTTTAACTAACAACGTGAGACCCATTTCAGTGCAATGTTCTTTCACATTCCTCTTCCCCGCCACGTCAATTAATGTTCTTTCACATTCCTCTTCCTCGTTTAAACTCAAATGTTTCTTGATTTCTTGCTTCCCCACCACCGTTCTTGCATTTTGAATCGATTATTTTAATGAACCTTGCGAGCACTGGCGACGACGACGAGAAACTAAGGTTAGTTGGGTTTCATTGAACTTAAATGCATGACTTGTGGATGGTTTTGAACAAAAATTTTGTGTTTTGAAGGCTCGTTTGGGGCGGTGCAAGATATCTCTCACGGGCACCTCTTCAGCAGTAGTTGCAAGGTTTTCAAGCCACCTCTAACTTCGTTAAAAAAATTGAGACATTTGGATGTAAGATTAGTTTTTGGTTTCCATATACTTTGATTGCGCACTTGTGTCTTGATTGTTCTTCACAAATATTTTAGCAATTTGAGGATTTTTTTTTTTTGAAAAACAGTTTCTTATAGATTAATAAAATAATTAGTATCAAAATTAGTTTGTGAAATTTTCTAGAGATTAGAACTGTTCTGGAAATTTTATTTTTCAGGTGTGGGAAAATTATAAATACAACAAAATTTTAAAAAACAAAACATTTTTTACATTTGTCGTTACACTGTCAGACGTAAAAAGACGTCGGACTGAGCAACAACTAACGTTAAGGGACGTCGGGGTTGCACTCTGACGTCAATTTTGACGTCACTCGATATGACGTCGGAGTTTGGACAAATGTTAAAAACTGAAAATTATTTTGGTCTCTAATAGACGTCAAAAGCCTTTTTGTGTTACTATAAATTATTTTGGTCTCTAATTTATTTTTTTTATCTATATGTGATATAGATATTAGTATGTAATTATTTAAAAATTTTGTTTTTGATTTTTTTTTCATGAATCATTGTTTTGTAATTCAAAAAAGTAAATAAAAAGTAATAATAAAATTTAAATTTAATCAATTTTTTTTAATGAACTTAGATAAAAGAAAATTACCTATAAGCCATTTTTTATTTTTATATTCTATTTATTTGGATGTTGTGTATAGATTATTGGATAAGACAAATACAACATATCTTAATAGTTATCACATGATCCTTGAAATGTCAAAGAGTATGTCGGTTGAGAAAGAGCCCTAAGTTTCATTGTAGTGAGTTGAGACCAAACTAATTTATAAATGTTTATGTTTAGAAAGTCTCATTTTGGTACATGTTGGGACGAAAGGTAAGGACCATGGTGGAGTCTATGGAGTATTTACCAATGAAGTAAATATTTGGATATTTTGAAACGCAGGACTATGGGATATTCATATGTCAAGCTTGAGACTATCTTATACTTGTTCAATATCACCAAGGTTAGGTAGTGAATATATATTTCTTTTGTAAGTTGATAACTAGTCGACATTTTCAACAAAAAATAATTATAATTGTACCAATACTTTTAATGAGAAATACTTAATTATCTAATCACTTTCAAAGTAACTTTTGATGTTTAGAGTAAATCATCAAAAGTGGAATATAGATTCACATGATTGATAAAATGAGATTTAGTCTTATAGTTGTGGGTCAAATCATTGGTCTTCATTGTTTGTATTATATGTTAAGTTTATTAAGATTGATATTTAGGACATAAAAAATCTCACTCCTTTTCGTGATTTTTTTTTTCATATGAGCCTATGGTACTAGTAAGACTATTTGAAAAATATTCTTTTTAGAATATTGACTCATGGAGAACTTAATATTAATATTTTTAAGAGATATTAATTATACAGATAGTCTTCTATTTCGATTTAGACTTCTTAACCTAGTACAATACTTATATGCCTTTATAATAGACTATGTATGATTATAAAGATATAAAATATTAACCTCACACACACACACACATATATATATATGTATATATATATATATATATATATATATATATATATATATATATATATATATATATATATATATATATATATAACATTATGTTATTATTAGTGTTCTCTTTAAGAAAATTATATTAGCATAAATACTTTTAATTTCTAATTAAATAACATCTATTTATATAATAGTTTAAGTGATACAATAATTTTACAAAAAATGCATTAATGTTATAAAATTGTTAAAAATGAACAGTGATAGAGTTTCTTATAGTTATAGGAAACTCTGGCCATTAGTACAAAAATCACTTTTAGCAACTTTTTATACATGTTATAATCCACTAGGTATAGAAAGTGGCACGATGACATAACTGTAAAATGTAACAGTTTTTATATCGTTGGAGTTAGAACAGTGGCAATTGGTAGTACAACAAAACACTTCTTCTATCAATTAGACCTATAACTAGTATAGAAAGTGATGTAGTGACACGTTTTGTAATATTGTAGAAGACTTTCTATATCGGATCTAGTTATTACTGGTATAGAAAGTAGTCTATATTTTTTTTACTTGTAAACACATAAATAGGGGTTGTTTAGTGTTTCTTCTTCCATGCTTCTTCTCGACCCAACACCAACACCTCACCTCACCTTCACATCCTTTTTTCTCTTTACCCAACTTTATCTTCACCCAATTATACCCTATCAAACATCCTCATCCAGAGAACCAATCATCTCATCCTTCCACCCTTTCACTGCCACCTCCTTGCCACTGCATCGCGGAGATGTTTCCCTACCACATTTGTTTGTCTTCACGAACGGTGTCGCTACAATTTTTGGCGATGCATGTGATGGTTGGAGTGTGGATATCTGATGTGATGGAGCTACGTTGTTGGCGTCATTCGTAGTGGTGCAAAGTTGGATTTGGGCTTGCACAGTCTCTTTTAAAGGTCGATGGTAGTGAGGCATGGTCAATATGCGATGATGGTGGCCAACTTGGAGCTCTATCTACTATTTCTGGTGGTGGTTGAAGATGCTACGTTTGCATGGTGGATCACATAAATGGTGGCATGACCTGCAACCGTGTGACACTCTTACATCGTGGTGAGTGTCAACAAGGTACTATGTAATGATGTGGCTTTTATTCATTTATTCATTTATTTATTTTAATTTATTCTTTGATTATAAGTAGCATTGAGAAAAAATGTAAGTTTTGTGGTTTGTGTTTAAGTGTTATGTATTGGAAATAAAGGATGAAGAATCATAGAGATTGAGGTTTATAAAGGTGAAAGTGATGGAGATGAATGGAAAGTGGTTTCTAATGGTGAAGAGCATGGGGTAAAGGTTTAAAACTTAGTTTAGGAGGTATAAAATTTGTATAATATTATGTTGTTTTTGTGTGTTCTACAAGTGAAGAATCGTGGAGATAAAATAGTTGGATGATATGGAAACTAAAGAAGAATAGTTTCACGGATGGAGAAGGAGGGTAATTATGAAGAAGTTGTTGGTCCGTTGAAGGAAAAATGTGTAGTGGAGCACTACTAAATAGCTTGGTTCACAAGTGAGTATTCATCAAAGTCCGACATCGAGTAACATGAAAAAGAGAGTCGTAGAAAAGTATTATAAAAATAAAGAGTAGCTTTTAGAATTGTCACCACAACTCAATAGGTCTCTTGAGTGTATAAAGGCTTGGGTAGTTGTGTGTTATTAGAAGGTTTGCAATTTTTGTTCGAAAAATTGCACTATAAAGGGTTTGCAGTTTTGGTCCATAAAAAAATTGTAAAAAGATTTGCAATTTTTGCCTGAAAAAACACTTGAGTGATAATGTTTTTTGTTGAGTATTTGTTGATGTAGACCTTAAGTTGCCGAACCACATTAAATTTTTTGTTTGTGTTAACACCCAATTTTTTCCGGGTCAATACATTTTATTTTGAGAATTAATTAAAACCGTATGTTCAATTTATTTGAGAAATTAAAGAAAAGTGAAATATAAAAAATAAAATAAAACAATAACCAACTAAGTCAAAAGGATTCAAAAATATTTCTTCTTACACCTACAAATTTTGTGTTTACATCCCTTTCAAAATGGACTTGGTCCAAAAGCTATTTTCAATACTCCCTTGTTTTTCTTCACACACCTCCTCAATCCTTTCACTCTCACGTTTCCACATGGCCCGCCTTTTCTCTCTCCCTTTTATTTCCCTATCCTAATACATCACTTAAAATCCTGTCTACTCCTTCCACTCACTCGTGCACACAAGAGAAAACTTTTCCACTCACTCACGCACACAAGAGAAAAAGGAGATAGTTCCATCACTTCAGTCTCCTCCCAATGCCACTTTTCCATATGCACATAACACCACCCTCACATTCACGCTGCACACCTCTTCCACCCTTCACTCTACGAGACATCACCATTTATTACCACCCATCACCTTTATCTTGGACTTACACTCTCAAGGACTTCTCCATGAACCAAGGAAAGGAAGATCCTCCATGACCATCATCTTCTTCCATCATATCTCCTCATCATATCTTCATTAACTGCCCACATCTTTTCCACCAACCACTGACACCCTCATATGATTATCTATCCAAGTTACCAACAGAAGACTCCATCATCCTCCTGATTACTACGATAGTTATCTACATTCTCTTTTACCTCTCTTTCTACGAGAACCAAAACGGACTCAGAACACACTCTTCTCATATATTTCTTCTTCCTCTCTGTTAACAAGGACACCATCACCTTCTCCATAACATAAACCTGATAACAAAACCCACACCTCCATCTCCTCTACACCACAAACCAAACCCTTCCGCCCATCATAATACACCATCATTCATCATGGCCATTACCACCTTCGAAACACACGAACCCACCACCACATAACAGACAACATCTTGTCCTCCAAACAGAGAGCCCCGCCCTCCATTTAAACACACACAAAATCTTCATCATCATACACGTATAAAAGAAGTCAAGAATCCATCTCCAACCTCCATTCATCTTCACACAAATTCACCTCCATTTTTATCTTCATCCAATGCATAAATTCATCCTCACGACAGAAATAAAAAAGCATAAGATAAGGAAGCCTCGTTGCGGAGATGGAGGAATGGTCGCACATTGTCTTGTCGCGGTGGTTTCCAATTAGAAAACAAATGGAGAAGAAGAGGTTGGTTCGGCAACATTGATGGACACTCTGGTGATGAATGGCTTCGCCGACAGCGTCTCTCTCCAGCCGTGGCACGTGCGGGGGCAACGCCCGCTACTGGAGTCGTGATGGTTTGCGAAGATGTCGAAGGAGGAAGCTGATGAAGAGTGGAGGAGCTTGATGACCACCGACACCTCCGACAATGATGGCAGGGTCGAAGACGATCGTGGGTGGCCATGGATGTGCAATAGTGATGGATCTGTGCAAAGAGGTTGTGCTCACGTGAGAGGGGAAAAGGAGAAACCTTTGGCGTGTTAGGTTTTTGAAAGAAGAGAAATTTGGATTTGGGAAAGTCTTTTACTGTGTGCACCCCCATTTACTTCATCCGCTTTTTTTTTTTCTTCGCACCTTTCACTTTTGCTTTCCATTATTTCTATTTGCCTTGATTATTTTATTATTGAGTTTTATTGGTTGCACCCACGTTTTCTCCCTACACCCTTCTTTGTCTACATTAATTATTAATTTCTGTTCAGTGCACCTCATAATCTCCTACTATTTACACCCCACATTTTATTAGTTACACCCAATGTTTTTAGCTTATTATTTATTATTTACTGCTTGCACTCCTATGATTCATTACTTGAACTCTTTTTTTCATTTTTAAGATAAGCTTTTATTTCAATTTCACGACACTTATTTTATTATTAATATTTTAACTTTGTTATCTTTATTTTAATATTTTAAACTACACTTTCAATTTGGTTATTTTAATATTTTAAACCATTTTAGACGAATTTCTAATTTGGTTATTTTAAGATTTTTAATCACTTTGCATGCACTTCTAATTTGATTATTTTAATATTTCTAAATCATTTTAGATGTACTTCTAATTTGGTTATCTCAATGATTTAAACCATTTTGGATGTACTTCAATTTGGTTATTTTAATATTTTAAATCACTTTATATACATTTCTAATTCGATTATTTTTATATTTTAAAATCACTTTGCATATATTTCTAATTTGGTTATTTTAAAATTATTGGAAATATCTTTTTATATTCATAATTCAGGTTTTACAAAATATTACACTAAAATTAAAAATTTTTCTACTCACAAATATTTCCTATAAAAGTTTTCTACCGACAAACGTTTTTCAAAGAAGTACGGTACGTGATCCCTGATTCTCCATTATTAATGGAGATACGTAGGACCGAGGTCAATCTTTGTCGGGTTCACTTTCCAAAAATTCAAAATATTTCAAAAGTGTTTTTCTAAATAGTCTTTTTTTTATCTAGAACTACGGGTCCCTGATTTTTTATTATGAATGGAAATACGTAGGATCGAGGTTAATCCTTGTTAGGCCCAAAAGTTAAAATATATATTTTTCTTTTATTTATATACTTTTATTTTTATTTCTGGGGAAAATAAAAATTTATAAAAATCACATCTATTTTGCATATTTGATTAAAGGTACCGTCTTAGGATGGACTTTGTAGGGTGTTAATACCTTCGCTACACGTAACCGATTTTCGAACCCAAATTCTGATTTTTGCAGACCAATTCTTATTTTATGGTTTTTTCGTAGTTTTTCAGAATAAACTATGGTGGCGACTCCAAACTGTTATTTTTCAACTATTTATCCCTTAGTCACTGTCCCGTTGCGATTTAGGTTGCGATAGTGTGCTTTTATTTATTTTTATGCTCTTATTAGGTTGCGATAGTTCACGAGATGCATAAGAGATAAGTCTTACTGACACCTTTTATATCAATTATGGCTTTAATCGGTATTAAAAAGAGAACTTTCTATACTGTTCTAAAACGGAAATAGAAAAGTGAAACTGCTTGTTTCTATACCAGTTTTGGAACCCGTACATAAAGCCTTTTTTAATCAGTATAGAAGACTTTTTGCACTAGTGAGTCCTCTAATTTTTTTATACATAAATTGACACATAAAAGTATTAATTTATTTTAGTTTTAGTACATTTTATGTATGTGATATCTCTAAATTCAAAATATTTACCGAAAATCCATCATTAAGGTAAATATATTATTCAATTTAAATTAAGGAACTTATTGGAGTTGTTTGATAGGAATACTTTCAAAAGGTTAATATATTATAACTACGAGATCAAGAAGATATTGGGTTAGATAAATATATTTCCGATAACAAAGAAGGATAAATATGTTTTTTCTTTCCTTATTTTTGTAGAAAACATTGAAATATGTGAAGAAGATAATTATATATTATTGACTGTGTATAAAATGTTACAAGAGATGTGTTATATATACACACACAAAGCTAACCCTATAAATTATAAGTAAATGGGCCTAAAACATGGGCCTATGCTAATATCCCCCTCAAACTCACAATGATATGGCTAAATGCATTGTCAAATAAAAAACGAAAGTGTAAAATGGAGTGCGAATTGGTAAATATTAGGGCTAGCCAAAAAGAACTAAATTGCACTACACCGTTAAATACTGCACTAAACTATAAAATAGTTCACCTAAACTGAACTGAAAAATAGTTCAGGCAAACTAAACTGAATTGTTTTTTATTCTAAGAAACTGAACTGAATAGAATTGCAGTGAACTAAATCGCACTGTAATATGAACTTAATTGAACTATTATAAATTAAATTGTTTTTCGAATTGTACTATTTTTGAATTGAACTATTTTCCGAATTACACTATTTTTGAATTGAACTGAACAATTTTTGAATTGAAATGCACTACTTTTAATAAACTATGTTATGTTTGAAGCATTTTTAAATTGAATTGCACAAATTTTGAATCGATATGCACTTTTTTTGAATTGAATTGTACTATTTTGAACCAAACTGCACTAATTTTATTGTATATGGTTGTACTATGCAATAATAATCTAACTTTTATAATTTAAAAGTGTTTTCGAAATAATGGTTAAAAGTGTTTAGGAAACTACAAGATCTTACACAACATGATAAGTTTTGTATTTCAGGTATTCTATTAAAAACAAGCATAATATATTAATACACCAAAATTAAAATATTAATATATTTGTCAGCACCCAATTTTGTCTGGGTTATAATGTATTTTACCTTTTTTTTCTCATAATCTTATTTTACTTTTATTTTATTTTTTTCTTTTCATCTTATTTTACTTTTATTTTATTTTTTATTTTTATTTTTATTATTATTCTATTTTTATTTTATTTTATTTTATTTTTTATTTTTATTTTTATTTTGTTTTATTTTATTTTATTATTATTTTTTCGTTTTAATCTTATTTTATTTATTTTTTTTATTTACAATTTTCTTTATTTTCCTTTTTTTTATTATTTAAGAAAAAAAATGAAAAAAAAAAGAGAAGACCAAGAGGTTAACGTAAGGTCTTTGATAGTTATGGGTGGTAGCTAGCTGGCCATGGTCATGATGGCTGAAGAAGGAAGGAGCAGGAAGCAACATCTGTTTTCAGCCTTATCCCACGTCTTGAGGTGGGAAAGGAACAGAGCAGAGGCACAACAAATATCATTAGAGTTCCTTCATTCAGAAAATGGACCTTCTTCACTCTTGGGGGCTTTTTCTCATTCTTTTCTCTGCAAAACAAAAAACAACACCTTCATCCTCAGGATTCCAACTAAAACACCATAACCCATTGTTGCCCCTTGATTCACTCAACAGATTCTCCTCCTCCCAATCCCTCAATTATCACTTTCATCTTGAACTTGCACAAAACCAACATAACAGATTCATACCATCATCCTTCACCCTCCATTCCTTTCACCATCATCTTCACTATCATCCGCCACTTCTAACAATTGACACAATCACACGCGTTCAACATAGAACGGTAAGGCAAAGGAGAACAAAAACTCGACACCATCAGCAAGCCAAAAGCTCTGAGGGGTGCGACACCTATAATACTTGAGTGAGCATGCTGCAGGTGTGTTAGTTCCCGTTGCACTCACCACAAACACCAAATCCTCCAATTATCACTTACTTCCCAACCAAACTCCCATGGCCACACATTCCCTCCATTTATCCCTGCCTTCTCCATTCCAATCTCGCAGCATCCCATTCCAATCCCGCCGCACTCAACACGAACATCATACCAACACACGAACATAACCCAATCATCTTCATCTTCTACCTGCACCAAAATAATAAAAAAAAACAGAGATCCAGAACCCCCATTCCAGCACCAAACATTCACGTCTAATCGTCCATAATTCTCGCACATCCAACACGGGACAACAAAAACAGAGAGGAAAGGAAAATTGCGGGCGGCATTGAGTCTCGAACGGTGGTGGTCTTTGTTTCTCATTTTTGGGCTTGTGTTTATGCATTACTCGTTGCACCTCCCACATTACTCATGCACCCTACTATTGTTGTTTTTTTTTTTTACTTTTTTTTTTTTTGTTATTAGTTTTTTTTCTTTTCTTTTCCTAAAAAAGAGAAAATGAAAATCTTTTAAATTATAAAAAATTATAAAAAAATAGAAAAATTTTAAAAATGAAAAATATTATTTTTTGCTTTATTGTGTCTGTCCGGTCGCCCGCACCGTGTGACACTCATTTTCAAAAATACCAAAAATAGTTTTCTTTCTCTTTTAGTGTCTATTCGACCGCTCGTGTCGTATGACACATATTTTCAAGTAATTCAAAAAAACACCAAAAAAAATACAAAATTTTCAAAATATAAAAATATCAACATTTAAAAAAAAAAAAGTCTTTCTTAAGAACTACGTGATCCTTGATTCTCCCTTGTGAGATACGTAGGAGGAAGGCCAATCCTTGTCAGGTTTACCTCAAAAAAATTAAATCATTTTCCAATTAGTTTTTTATTTTTAAAATATATTTTCAAGAACTACGTAACCCTATTTCTCACTTTAAATGAGAATACGTAGGACCAAGGTCAATCCTTGTTGGGCCCAAAAATAAAAAAAAAATATTTTTGTTTCTTTTTAGTATTATTTGTGTCATTATTTTTGGGAAAAAATAATATTTTGAAAATCACATCAACTTTGCATTTTTAATTAAAGGTACCGCCTTTGGGCGGGCGCTGTAGGGTGCTAACATCTTCCCTAAGCGTAACCGACTCCCGAATCCAAAAATCTGGTTTTTTGCAGACTTGCTTTATTTTTATGGTTTTCCATAGTTTTCCAAAAATAACTATGCTGGCGACGACTCCAATCTCTTTTTAAACTCGTTTTCTTTTTTGGTTTGTTTTCTCGTCGCGATTTCGGTTGCGACAATATCTTAATACATAAGTTTGTAACTAAAAATTAGTAAAATATATTAACTTTTATAATTTTATATATTTTTATTTTATGTAACTAAAATTAAATTGGAAACTAAATATAAAAATATAACTTAAATTTATATTTTTACATTTTTCTTTCTTAAAAATAGAATATCTTTACCATTTTGTTTCTAAATAAATATAACGTATTTGTATATTTATAAGTGTATTATTAATTTTATATAAATAAAAATTATTTTATTATATTTATTTTGTAAATAAATTTGAATTCCCGCTAATAGTTGTAATTCTTTTATAAATAGCCTTTTAAAAATATATTACTATTACTTATTTATTATTACTGAATTAATTTATTTTTAGTTAGAATATACTATATTTTTATTTTTCTATAATTACTCTATATGTCATTCCTTGGGAACTTAATTAATTTTGTTCACAATATTTACTGAACTAAATATACGCTAAACAATGTATTAACAAAAATCAATTTGTGAAAGAATATTATTATTTCCAAATATTAGTTTCTTTAAAAACAAAAAGTATTTTTCTTATAAAATATTAAAATTAAAATTTAATTATATTAAACTAAAAAAATGAAAAATCCATTTAAAATACCAAACCGAATTCTAAATTGATAAAAATAAACTAAATAGCTAAATTCGAGTGGTGAATAATCCATTATAATTGAGATAGTGGTTTTGTTAAGAATATAAAAAATAAATTTGGATAATATTGTAAAAAAAATATTTGGTTTATGGTAAAGCATGTGTTACATGGCTGTTGTATGGCTGTTGTGGGTAATACTAAGTGTTCATGAGAATCACGTGGCAGCAATAAGAATTAGTTCGGCTGTTACAGCAACAAAGAAATAAAGAGTTCAGTTATGTAAGTAGTTATCTGTTATGGGTTCGATTTTTCAAAACTTAAACTCATGAATAGTATAGTTCAGTTTTCCAATTAATAGTTTAGTTATTTTTAGTTTAATATAATTCAATTAATTATAGTTTAGTATAGTTAAGTTATTTTTTCCTAATCCTAGTAAATGTATCTGCAATTTGTAGAGTTGAAAGAAAAAATGGTAAAGATAAAATGTCAAGTTGAAGATGATGACGAGTAAGATGACAATTTGTTTGAATATGTCTTGTTCACTAGTGCAGAATGGGGTTTTTAACTCGCCTTATAGGCTTCGGTTACTGCGGGACCGAAGCCTATAAGGAGGCGGTGGCATTTTTGAAATTTTTCTCAGCATTCTGCCTCGGGTCCCAAACTAAC